>WPCK01055421.1_pt1 | contig 30620 bp, 24 predicted proteins | sample 5399851 | NCBI WGS metagenome assembly WPCK01 (sample SAMN12869471, study PRJNA574797) | sludge metagenome | isolation source: wastewater treatment of pH11 | place: China:Beijing | collected 2019-05-20 | reverse complement strand
TGTGATGCAGCCTTCTTTAAAGATAAAGATGTTGTGGTTGTGGGTGGGGGTGATGCTGCTGTTGAAGCTGCTCTTGACTTATCCAACTGGGCAACCCATGTACACCTAGTCCATCGCTCAACCTTTAGAGCAGAAAAGATCTTGTTGGACCGGATGATGGATAGACCCAATATAACCTATGAACTGGGCTCAACACTCCAAGAAATAAAAGGATCTGATAAGGTAACATCGGTCTTAATCAAACACGACGATACGATTGTTGAACGGGAAGTTCAAGGGGTATTTATTGAAATTGGGCAAGATCCAAATAGTGATTTGGTCAAGGATTTGGTTGTGCTGGATGACAATCGATACATCAAAGTCGATAAATATGGAGCAACCAGTTTGGAAGGCTTATATGCAGCAGGAGATGTCACAGACAACCCCTATAAACAAATTATTACGGCAACAGCCGAGGGTGCGATTGCGGCCTTAAGTGCATCAAACTATATTATGAAGATGGAGGAAAAATAATATGAGTCAATTTTTAAATGAAGATGTTAGAAAAATGTTGGGGGATATTCTAAAAGATATGGTGGATGATGTCTATCTGAAACTGTTTGTGGCATCTTTGACATGCGATACCTGTCAAGAAACACACCAACTCTTAAGTGAAATGTCTACACTCAACGATAAGATTCATTATGAACTAATTGTAGATATCGAAAAAGGAGCCCAATATGGTGTGCGTTTATCTCCTACAATCGTTGTCTTAGATAAGAATCAAGAAGATAAAGGGGTTAGATTCAACGGTATCCCAGCGGGACATGAAATCAATTCTTTACTCGCAGCCTTGGTGGATATGTCAGGAAAACCCTTAGACTTAGATGAAGAAACAGTGGCAGCGATTAAAGCCATTGATACTAAAACCAATATTGAAGTGTTTGTGACATTATCTTGTCCACACTGCCCAGGTGCAGTGACTAAGGCCCATCGTATTGCGATGTTGAACCCCTATGTTAAAGCAGAAATGATTGAAGCCCAAACATTCCATAAGGAATCAGCCAAATACAATGTTTCATCGGTTCCAAAGATTGTGATCAATGAAACCCATGATTTTGTGGGTAACCAACCCATGTCTGTCTTCTTGGAAACCATTCAAAAAGCAGCATAAAAGACGCTGAGGCGTCTTTTTTGTGCTATTATTCTGATTCAATCTTTTCAATACCTTTATATTCCACATTGGAAATGGCATCGAAGCGGTTTGTGATTTTTTGAGTTGTAACATTAATGTCTTTGATTTCTTTGCTGACGCGGTCAATACTGCCACTCAGTTTATCCCAACGGTCTCGATAGCGATCAAATTCAAGCTTGAGTTTGATCAACTCATTTTGAATTTCCTTAGCATATTTATCTCGCTCCATGTTGGTCATAATGGTTTGAATGGTTGTGAGTGTTGACATTAAGGTTGTTGGGGATGTGATCCATACCCTTTTCTTTTGACTGTAAGCAATTAAATCAGGATGATATGCGTTGATATAGGCGAAGATGGCTTCTGCCGGTAAAAACATTAAAGCTTGATCGGATGTTTCTTCATGGATGATATATTTATTAGAGATATCATCAATGTGCTTTCTAACATCGGCCTTAAAGATTTTTTCGTAGTTTGAAGATTCAAGAGAATTTAGGGGAAAACTGACCATTTTTTGGTAGTTCTCCAAAGGAAATTTTGCGTCAATGGCGATGGTTCCCAAAGGTTCAGGTGTAAATAACACCGCATCAGCGCGTACACCAGTAGAGAATTGGTGTTGAATTCTAAAGATGCGATCATTTTTATCCCCAAAAACCGCCTTCAGTATTTGGTTGAGATTGACTTCCCCAAAAGCACCGCGTGCGCTTTTATCGGTTAAAACAGATTGGAGGTCTCCAATATCAGTTGAGAGTGCTTCAATTTTCTTTTGGGCTTCATCAATCTTACTGAGACGTTCTACAATATTGGTAAAAGTCTTTTGTGTTTTCTCAAATCCTTCCTCCAAACTTTCATTAACTTTGGTGTCAATTTTGTTTAAACGCGTTTCAAGGACTTGGTGTTGTTTATCAAATGATTCACCCAAGGAACGGGTTAGGTTTTGATAAAAACCCTGGAAATTTTTGGTGGTCTCTCTTTCAAAACTGAGATTACGTTCAATCATTTCATGTACCTTTTTGTCAAATCCTTCTAACATTTCTATATTTTGTTTGTAAGTTAGGATTTTGTTTTCTTGATTATCTTGATCCAGTTTGGTTTGAATGGCTTGGGTTAAATTTTTCTTTTGACTTAGAATTAAAACCATCAAAACAACTAAAATTAGGATAATTAAGAGTAGTATTATATAAATTTCTGTCATCGTATCACTCCTGGGTTCATTGTATCATGTTATAATAAGTAAAACTAATTAAAGTGAGGTAAAAATATGGAAAAAAAGGGGATTGCACTTTCGGGTGGGGGCATTAAATCTTTCGCACAATTGCCTATATTAAAGGCTTTTTCAGATGCGGATGTGACTTTTGAGGCTGTATCTGGAACATCGATGGGATCGGCTATTGCGGCATTATTATCTTTGGGTATGGATGCGGATGAAATGACAGAACTTGCCATTCGGATTGAAACAGAATTGGTGAAATCGCGTTTATTTGTGTTACCCAGTTATAAGTTGTTGCCCTTTTCAAAAGAAAAGATTCATGGTGGCTATGTGGATGGGGAAGTGATTGAAAATATTATAATCAAAGAAGTCGGGGACTTTCATATCTCTGATGTCAAGATTCCTTTGGCCATTCCTTCAGTGGATATCATCACCGGTAAAATTGTGGTGTTTGTTTCACATCCAAATCAGTTTAAAGCAAAACCCGAATGGGATGTGGTTACGGATATTTCATTAGCAAAAGCAGTGCGTGCTTCTTGTTCGTTCCCTTTGGTGATTGCAGGTTGTCCTTTTAATGATTATCTATTGACGGATGGGGGTATTAAAATGAACCTGCCATCTGAGTTATTAGATGCCTATGGCATAGATAAGATTGCGGCGGTCACGATGACTTCGGAAACAAAGTTTGAACAATATGACTCCTTTACGGCCTTGAGTAATCGTATTTATGATTTAATGGTGGATAGTTTTAACAGTTTGTTGGCACCTCAAGTTGATTTGATGTTGAATGTGGATATCGGAGAAATTTGGGTGTTTGAGTTTGGGAAAAGTGATGTGGTACTGCAAAAGGGACGTGAGGTTTCGCTTCAAAAAATGCGTGATATTCGTGAGTTTGGGAAGCGTAAGCGTTCTCTTTTGGGCATTTTCAACAAATAATTATTATTTACCCCAAATCGTTTGACAGCTTCACATAAATTTCATATACTTGTTTTGTATTTACATACCAAATTTAATACTTGTAATAAGGTCAAGTAGTATCTACCAGGACACCGTAAATGTCCTGACAATCGTGGTGGAAACATTATCAGATCGTTTTCCCCGATCTTTTTTATTTGGTTTGATGTGAATCAGAGGAGGAAAACGAAAGTATGGAGAAATTCTTCAAACTGAAGGAAAACGGTACCACCGTTTCCACAGAAGTGATGGCAGGTTTTACAACCTTCTTCACAATGGCTTACATCTTGTTTGTGAACCCAGCAATGCTGGCAGAAACAGGACTACCACAAAATGGAGTCTATATTGCGACCATCTTGGCTGCAATTGTGGGTACCATGATTATGGGTTTATTCGCAAATCTACCTTATGCACAAGCATCAGGAATGGGTTTAAATGCATTCTTTACGTATACAGTTGTATTTAAGCTTGGTTATACCCCTTATGAAGCCCTTGCAATGGTGTTTCTGTGTGGTGTATTCAATATCTTAATTACAGTGACTCGAATTCGTGTGCATTTAATTGCTGCAATTCCAGAAACACTCAAACAAGCCATCGGTGCTGGTATTGGATTGTTTATCGCTTATATTGGTTTGCTCAATGTGGGCATTCTTAGCTTTGGAGCAGGTGTTCCTGAGTTGGCTGAAAACTTCATTAAAAACCCAGGCATCCTTTTATTCCTAATTGGTTTGGTTGTTACTTTGGTTCTCATGATTCGCGGTGTTAAAGGTGCAATCCTCATCGGTATTTTGGTTACAACCCTAGTGGGTATCCCCATGAATATTGTTGACCTTGGCGGTCTCAGTGACTTGGGTAACGTAAGCTATGGTGCAATCTTCAATGACTTCTTCTCAACATTTGGTAAGGCATTGTCCAATGATGGTATTGTAAGCTTATTTAAGAATCATTCATTATTCCAATCCCTATCCATTGTATTTGCATTCAGTATGGCTGATACATTTGATACCATTGGAACCTTCATTGGTACCGGTCGACGTTCTGGAATCTTCACGAAAGAAGATGAAGAAAAAATGATCCATGGTACTGGAATTTCAACAAGACTTGACAAAGGTTTGTTTGCGGACTCAGTTGCATCTTCAATTGGTGCCATCTTGGGAACCTCAAACGTAACGACCTATGTCGAAAGTTCTGCGGGTATTGAAGCAGGCGGTCGTACAGGATTAACAGCTGTGACTGTGTCGGGACTTTTCTTCTTAAGTATCTTTGCGGCTCCTGTTGTTGGACTTGTGCCTTCACAAGCAACAGCGCCAGCGCTTGTAATTGTGGGTATTCTCATGGCAGGATCCTTTGCAGAAATTGAATGGACAAGCCTAAGACATGCCATTCCTGCATTCTTTACAGTCTTGATGACAGTACTTTCATACAGCATCTCAAATGGTTTGGCATTTGGATTCTTCTCATTTATTGTTGTTGAAATTGCTTTGGGAAATGCTAAGAAAATTCACCCAATTATGTATGTTTCAACACTGCTCTTTACTTTGAGTTATGTGTTAAGCTAATTTAAATTAAACAATGTTATTCAAAGGACCGGTTATTAAATCGGTCCTTTTTCATTAAAGTTATGTAAGTCCAACTTAAATTTTGGTATGATGTATGCGTGGTGATAAAATTGAAAAAAATATTAAAGTGGACGATCTTAATTGGAGTACTGGTTGTTGCATCAACAACTTTTTATTATTATAAAATACGGTGTAATATTGAGAATGGAGAAATCTGTTATATTGGGAGTGAAGATGTCTTTCAGATTGAAGAAAATGTATCTTTAGTGGTGCAAGTTGAGTCAGAATCCATGGGTGAATATCTTGTGGAAACATGGAACAATCTTCACACTACCCAACAAGGGGCCATTACCTATGAGGTTATGCGTCCTTTGGGATTAAAGGATCTTTTGGAGAATGAATCAAAAGATATCGTTTTAACCTCCATTTATAATGGGGCCTATGCCATTAATCAAAGTAAGGATATGGGTCAAAATGTTAGAAAACATATCTTGAATACTGTTCCTACGCGTCAAGAAGATGCGATGAATTTATTGGGGACCTATTTTATTCCCAACAGCATCAATGGATGGACCTTTGTTTATAATCAAACGTTGGCAGAATCCTTAGGTATTGATTTAACCGATGAAAATAAAGATGGGATTCCCGATAGTTTTGATAGCTTTGAAAAAATTGCGCAAATGTCAGATACCTTATTGGCTGATTTGAGTGTATCTTTTCCCCTAACTTTTTCAGACCAATATTCATTCTATCCGTTTCTAACTTCAGGTAAGTGGTCCTTAAACTTTACGTATAAGGGAATGGAACCTGGTTTTGATACCCCTGAATTTTTAAGGGGCTTAGAGTTGATTGAATTCTTTTCAGAAATGAACTTAAGAAAAGGAGAAGATCTCAGTGCCCAAGACTTAGATTGGATCTATGATACAGCCTTTATTGAAAAAGACACGCTTTTTACCATTGCTGAAGATTGGATGCGTCTTGATTATCACAGTGAATTCACTGGCGATACCTATGTAAAAACAATCTTCCCAACCTTTAATGGGAACCACCTTTCTCCCATGGCTGAAGTCTATGGTTATATGGTAGATAAAGATGTCGCATATCCATCAGCTGCGGCTGAAGTTTTAAGAATATTACGGGCATCTGAAGCCATTTCACATCACGAATCGGATGACACCTTTATTTATATCATGGATGATATCGAAGATATGGATTATGATAGCGATATTTTAGCGTATCGTTATAGCAAACCTCAACCTGTAATTGCGCTGGATGACAATCCACGTATATTGGCACGTAATTTATATTATGAAGTGGACTTTATGGATGTATTGAAAGATTTATATGATGGAAAAATAACAAAAGAAACGGCCCAAGAGCGGATCGTTTCATTGAGTGATGCTTGGCTTCAAGAAAAAGGAAGTGACTCAAATGTGGAAGACCTTGATTGAAACTGAATCTCAGAAACCATATTATAAAGCGTTGCAAGATTTTTTAGAATCGTGTGACCATGTTTATCCCCCTGAAAATGAACGCTTTAAAGCATTCGAATTAACACCCTATGATGATGTTAAAGTAGTGATTTTGGGTCAAGATCCCTATCATCAATTGGGTCAAGCCATGGGCTTATCCTTTTCTGTCTATGAAGGCACCCCCCATCCCAAAAGCTTGATTAATATTTTCAAAGAATTGAGTGATGATTTGGGTGTCTATAAACTCACAGGTGATTTATCAGGATGGGCAAAACAAGGTGTCTTTCTTTTAAATACGATTTTAACGGTTGAAGATTCAAATCCGCTCTCACACCAAAATAAGGGGTGGGAGATATTTACGGATAAAGTAATTGAAGTTTTAAGTGCGCGTGAAAAACCCATGATTTTTGTGTTGTGGGGTAAGGAAGCTCAAAAGAAAAAGGCCATGATACAAAGCCATCATTTGGTTTTAGAATCATCGCATCCATCTCCTTTGAGTTCCTATCGAGGGTTCTTTGGTTCCAAACCCTTTTCAACAATTAATGCACAATTGAAGCGTTGGGGAGAGACCCCCATTGATTGGAGTTTATGATGTATCTAAATATTGAAGAAGCACTGGCTGTTTTACAGTCGAGAAGAAATATGGTTTTGGGAATTGATCATTTTAAAGCTTTGTTGGAAACAATAAACAATCCCCAAAACAAATTAAAATGTATTCATATTGGCGGAACAAATGGTAAAGGATCCACTACCAATTACGTTCGGGCAATTTTAGAATCTGCGGGTTATAAGGTAGGCACCTTTACTTCACCGCATTTAATCGCACATAACGATCGCATTCGCATCAACAACGTACCCATTTCAGATGATAAATTACTACATTATATTAATGAAAGCTATGGGCTATGGGACAAACACAATCTCTCCATGTTTGAGATTGATATGTTGATATCCATTCAATACTTTATTGATGAAGCGGTTGACTATGTTGTTTATGAGGTAGGATTGGGAGGCAGATTGGACGCTACCAATGTGATTATGCCAATTGTGAGTGCCATTACCAATGTGGATTATGACCATATGAATATTTTGGGTAATACATTGGAAAAGATTGCGTTTGAGAAAGCGGGAATCATTAAAGAAGGTGTGCCTTTACTCACCACTGAAGTCAAGGATGCCGTTCGTTTTGTTTTTGAGGATGTTTGTGAAAAAAGAAAAGCGCCTTATATCCAAGTTAAGGTACCTCAATATACAGGTTATTATCACTTCATACATGAAGGGGTTGAAGTTGACCTTGTAGACCAAGGCATTTATCAAGTAGAAAATGCCAGCTTGGCGATTTCGATTGTTAAATGGCTTAATTTAGGTATTGACAATTTAAAAATTAAGGAAGCGATTGAAAAGACGCATTGGCAAGGGCGTTTTGAAAAAGTGGCCCCATCCATCTATATTGATGGTGCCCACAATATTAAAGGTGTACAAAAATTGGTGCAGTCCTTAGCGTCACTACCCAAACCTTGGATCATCGTGTTCAGTGCACTGGGCGATAAAGACCACGATGAAATGGTCCATATTTTAAATGAAAATGCGGATACCTTGATTGTGAGTGAGTTTGATTTTTATCGCGCTGAATCAGCCGAAATCTTGGCTCATGATACAGGGGCCATGGTCATCAAAGATTATAAAGAAGCCATTCAAAAGGGAATTGCACTGAAAGAAAACGGCAGTCTCATTGTGACAGGTTCGCTCTATTTTATTTCAGATGCCCGGGCTTATTTATTACAACTTAAAGGAATTTCCTGACCACTTACCCATATTTACTGGATATATTTCAGGCTTTGTTTATGATGGAAACATCAAAGAAAGGCGGCGTATTATGTCTTTAAAAAAACTGCTTTTTAAAAACAAGAAATCGTTATTTAAATATATGTTTGGAGCCATTATGACTTCTGGATCCAACGTCATTTTTACCATTGCGCTCTCACAAGCGTTCAATATTTTCTCAATTGATTCGACCAAGGAATTGATTGTGTTGGCTTTACAAACCTTGGTGTTGGTTTTATTACCGGTCTTACTTCAAATTATATCCCGTTTCTTAAGAATTGGTTTTATGACCGATATATTAAAAGAAGTGAGAATCATGACTTACCATCGTATTATGAATTTGGATACGGAGGGTTTTAAAGAGAAATCTAAGGAAGATTATCAATCACAACTCATTTCAGATATTAATTTATTTGAAAAGGACTTCTTTTTATCGGTATTAAATATCGTGTTTGCGATATTCAGTACCCTAATCTCTTTGATTGTTTTAACGTATATCTCTTGGCGAATTGCATTAATATCTGTGGTTACTTCTATTGTTTTATTCGTGGTAACTAAAATTTTTGAGAAGGGTGTCAGACAAAAAAGAAAACAATCTCAAAATCAAAATAAAGTATTAAATGAAGGCGTTAATAACTTAGTGAAAGGTGCTAAAACACTGAAACACTATTCTGTGGGGATGCGGTTTTTAAACCTATTTCATGATGATGTAGAAAAATTGGAAGTTATTAAATCTGATTATTTCTTCTTAAATAAAACCCAGGAAAGTATTTCTGAGTGGATTGCGATGCTGGCTCAAATGGTTTCATTTGTGTATGCAACGTATCTATTGGCGCAAGGTCGCATTGATATTCCTGCTGTAATCATCGTTTTGAATATGATGGGCCAAGTGGTCTGGGTGATGATTTCAGCCTTTGGTTTTATGAATAGACTGCGTTCTTCTGTGGATATTTATAATTCATTGGTAGACTATGACATCCCCGAAACAAGCGCGCATGAAGTGATGGATCATTATGATTTTAATATTAAAGATCTAAGCTATGCGTATGATAAAGAAGTGGTCATCCATGATTTAAATCTTGAAATCAAAGAAAATGAAAAAGTACTAATCTATGGTCCCACGGGAAGTGGTAAGACTACCTTCTTGAATTGTTTGTCGCAAAACTTAAAGGGATATCAAGGTTCAATCTTGGTTGGAAATAAGCAATTAAAAGAAGTTAACCATAATGATTTTTTGAATCATACAGCCTATGTACGTCAAAACCATTTTATGTTTGAAGATACTCTTAAAAATAATATTATTTTAAATTGTGAATACAATGAAGCTAAATTTAGACAAGTCTTAAAAGATGCAGCATTGGAAGATTGGATTGAAAGTTTGGACGATAAAGAAGACCATCGATTAATTCAAAATGGTTCCAATATATCTGGGGGCCAACGACAACGTGTCTCAATCGCACGGGAGTTGTATTCAAATTTTGATATTATTTTTGTGGACGAACCGTCTGCCAGTTTAGATGATGATAATGCGGAAATAATTTATGACACCCTTTTAAAATTAAATAAAACAGTTATTTGTGTGACACATCGTCATATTGAATACCTAAAAGATAAATTTGATAAAGTCATATCATTTGAAGGGGGTACCTTATGAGAATTCAAAAAATAGGACATAAGAAAACCTTTCTCGTCACGCTATTTGTGATCTTTATTATGGCTGCCATCAGTGGTTATACAAATATATTACTGGGAGATGTGACCGACTTGGCAACCGCAGGTGATGTTGATGGTGTAATCGAAGTTGCGAAAATCGCATTTGTTGTAACATTCTTTGCGATTTTTGTAAAAATCACTTCCAACTATTTCCAAAAACTGTATATAAAAAAGACGTTGGTTGATATTAAAGTGTCTTTTATGGATGCCATGTTGTCTTTAAATCCAGTTAAACTTTATACCATGAAACATGCTAAATATGTTTCCCATCTAACCCATGACATGGATCGATTGGAACATCAGTACTATTTGAATGTTTTAAATGTGATGAATATTGTTGTGAATTTAATTGTTTCTATTATCATCTTGGTAAGAATATGGTGGGGTTTCTTAATTGTTGCGACGGTCTTGATGGTTGTCTTTATGATGATTGCCAGAAACACCTCAAAACCTGTTAGAAAACATGAAGAAAAGAAATCCAAGTCTTTAGAAGCATATACAAATTATGTTGAAGAGTCTTTGGAAGGATTTGAGGTTATTGCCCAACATCAACTTGAAGATACGCGTAATCTAAATTTTGAAAAATATGCGGAAACACTCAAACAAAACCAGTACACGGTTGAGAAAAAAATGACCTTAGTGGATGGTTTGAATGGCGCCCTTCAAATGGTGATTTTGGTTGTATTGATTGTGATGGGATTGAGTGTAAGTCATCAAATGGGGATGTCTTTAGGGGAAACGATTGTGATTATGATTCTATTCTCAAATCTTATTTTCCCGATTCAAACTTTAACACCGATTATTACCCAAATGAATGCCATCGCAACTGTATTTAGTGAATTTAATGAAAGCTTGAAAGATAATGCTGAGAAAAGTGATGCCTTGGTGTCTTCCTTTAATCAATTTATTTTTGAAGATGCAACACTTGGTTATGATGAACCTGTTTTATCAAAAGTTAACTTTGAAATAAATAGAGGTGAAAAGGTCTTGATTGTTGGACCCTCGGGTGCAGGTAAGTCAACTATTCTTAAAACTTTACTCAGACAGATTGAACCCCTGAGTGGTGGGGTGCGCTTAAATCAGTTACCACTTGCCAGCTATAATCTTGAGTCATACTATGGCTTGATATCCATGGTAGACCAAATTGGATTTATATTCTCAGGAACACTCAATGACAATGTCACCCTTTTAAAGGGTGGTGATGTAAAAAGCATTTTAAGTGATATTGGGTTGTCTTACCTTGATGATTCGATGAAACTTAAAAATGATGGTTCTAATTTATCTGGTGGGGAGCGTGCGCGTATTCTTTTGGGAAGGGCGAAATTTTTTGATAAAGAAATTATTCTCTGTGATGAGATTTATGCAGCTTTAGATGAAGCCGTGGGAAGACAAATCGAATCCGATATTTTGGATACTGATAAAACCGTCATTACTATCTCGCATATCGTGTTTGAAGAAAATTTGGATTCTTATGATCGTTATCTAATTGTTGATAACCAAAGTGTTAAGGTTTCAACTGACAAACAAGAGGTATTAATAAGAATGTTAGAGTACGAACTCGAGATGCATTGATGATTTGTGGTATAATTTTAAAAACTTAGCAGGAGGCGCGTATGCTTAACGATAAATCCTATAAAAAAATATTATCTTTGATTTTGGTGGGTGTGTTCTTCCATTGGGCTCTTGAACATGTTGGAGACTTGAGCAACACATTCAAATTCATAATAAAAACATTGCTTCCCTTTATTTTCGGTGCCAGTTTTGCTTTTGTTTTAAATATTCCAGTTGAAAAATTGGAACAATTCTTTTTAAAAAAGACAAAGATGCAGCTTAAAGTAGCCCGTGGTTGGGCATTGTTAATTACGATACTGCTTTTAATTGTGATCATCATTCTTTTAATGATTATCATCATTCCAGAATTGGTAAATACCTTTGATTCATTGATTAAACAAGTTCCTGGATCGGTTTCATTCTTCCAAGAAAAAATCACAGAACTTGCGGCCAACAATGAAAATTTGGCTGAGTTTATTGAGACTTTGGATATTAATTACCAATCTATCTTTGAAAGCCTTCAAAGTTCGCTTGAGTCCATCTTGAAAGGCATATCCGCAAGTCTCTTATCATTTTTTGGCGGGATTGTGAATACTGTGATCTCAGTGGTTTTGGGTGTTACGTTCTCAATTTATGTTGTCCTGGCCAAAGATAGTTTATCCCTTCAATCCAAACAAATACTTTATGCATTCTTACCTGTCAATGCGGCAGACGAAATTCTACGCATTGGTAAATTGGCTTACGAGAGTTTTTCAAATTTCTTGACAGGTCAAGGAATAGAAGCAGTCATTTTGGGTTCCATCTTCTTTGTGTGCATGACGCTATTTAAAATGCCCTATGCCATGCTGATATCAGTTATCATTATGGTTTCTGCTATCATTCCTATTTTTGGAGCCATCTTCGCCTCGTTGGTGGGTGTCTTCCTCATTGTCTTAGTAGATCCATGGATGGCATTTTGGTTTTACGTTATGTTTACCATCATCCAACAACTTGAAAACAATCTCATCTATCCCCATGTTGTGGGTAAATCTGTCGGGGTGCCGTCAGTTTGGGTCCTTTTCTCCATTACGATTGGGGGCAGTTTGTTGGGGCTTGTGGGTATGATTATTTCAATTCCCGTCTTCTCTATTATCTATGTCCTATTAAAAGAAAAAGTGCATCATAATTTGAGAAAGAAAAACATATCGGTTGCATCGTTAGAGTAAAAAAAGAGTCGAAGCAGTGCTTCGGCTCTATTTTGTTTGTTTTAGGAGTCTAAGTCCGTTCAGGATAACCATGATGGTAGATCCTTCATGGAATATCACACCCAAGGGTAAGTTCATTTGACCCAAGATATTTAGAATGACTAAGAAAACAACCACTCCCAATGAGAATAAGATGTTTTGCCAGACGACTTTTTTAAGTTTTAATGAAGTCTTATGGGCATAGATCAGTTGATTTAAATCATTTTTCATCAAGGCAACATCGGCGACATCGATGGCAATATCGGTTCCATCTCCCATCGCAATCCCAATATCAGCGATGCTGAGTGCGGGTGCATCATTGATGCCATCTCCCACCATCGCAACCATGTTAAATTTATTCTTAAGGGTCGTTATGATATTGGCTTTGTCTTCGGGATGAATTTCAGCGTTGATAGTTTTGAGGTTTAGCTCGTTTGCGACAGCTTGTGCTGTTAATTTGGCATCCCCTGTAATCATGAGGGTTTCTATCTCTTGGTTGTTGAAATATTCAATTAAGTTTTTGGCAGAGGGTTGGGGTGTATCCATCATGGCGATAATCGCAAGGACTTCACTTTGGGTTCCAAAATAAACAACCGTTTTACCTTCTTGGGTGTATTGTGAGGTTAATTCATTGTCTTGGTGTGTGAATGCAGAAGGTTTCCCAAGGGTATATTCAATGCCTTCATAAGTTGCTACAAGACCTGTTCCAATGATGTTATTCACTTCTAGAGGAATTGATTCAATGTCTTCAAAATGACGCATGATGGCCATCGCAAGGGGATGGTTGGATTGTCTTTCCATTGAAACAATCAGTTGTTTATAGAGCGATTCTTGATTCGATGATGTGAAGTGAACATCCGTTACTTCAGGTTTACCTTTGGTGAGTGTTCCTGTTTTATCAAAGGCAACCGCATCAATTTCAGCCAGGTTGGATAAATAGGAACCGCCTTTAAATAAGAGCCCTCTTTTGGCTAAGTTGGAAATGGCCGACAAAGTAGCGGGGACATCACTGGCTGCTAAGGCACAGGGTGAAGTAACTGTTAGAAAAACCATGCCGCGATAAAGGGCTTCATTCCAACCCCAGTTCATGACATAATTCCCAAAGAGTATGAATAAGGGGAATAAGATGAGAATTGTGGTTACATAGATGGGTTCAAATTTTTTGATTTTGGTGGCTGTTTGGGAAATGTTGGATTGAGAATCATTCACCAGTTGAATGATTTTTGAAATAACTGTATCTTCTGGATCTTTGGTGACACTCATAACGAAAGTCCCATTTTCATTTAAAGTTGCACCAAAAACTGTGTCATTGACCGTTTTGGTTACAGGGATACTTTCTCCTGTAATACTGGATTCATCAATGGCCCCACTTCCTTCAATGATGACACCATCGGTAGGAACTTGGTCTCCCATTAATACCTGAAGTTGATCACCAATTTTTAGGTCATGGGTATGTACTTTTTTGGTAGTGCCATCTGCTAAGATTAAACGGGCATCATGGGGATTAAGGTTGAGTAAGTTGGTGATTTCTCTTTTACTTTTTCCTTCCACATAGTGCTCAAGGAAATGCGCACCCGCAAAAATCACAATCAGTAATGCAGCTTCTTGAAAGTCGCCAATGATCATGGCCCCCATCGCTGCCAAACCCATCAATAGATGGATGTTGGGGGTGAATTTCTTATGTTTTATCGTGTTGGTGTAAGTTGATTTAAAACCCGATCCAATTACATGATAGCCAGCAGTGAGGACAGTAAGAAAGAAAAGTATGTTTTTAAAAGGCTTGATAAAAAAAGCCAGTATAAATAATATGAGGCCTGTAATATAGAGATAGGTACTCGTGTTGTTGTTGTTGTGTGAATGTCCACAATCATTATGTGTATGGTTCATAATGTCCTCCAAACTATATTAGCAATTGCTTATATAGTTATTATACATCTTGTATATCTCAAATCAAGCTTTTTTCATAGATTTATTTAGATATGTGCTATAATATTGAGGAAAACGATTTCTAGGAGCATTAATATGACTAAAAAAACGATGATTCAAGCTTTTGAGTGGTATCTTAATTATGAAGATAAACACTGGAAAACTTTAAAAGATAAAATTAAATATATCAAAGCATTGGGAATTGATCAAGTTTGGTTACCGCCAGCCAATAAGGGTCAAAAGGGTGTATCTGATTCCGGATATGGTGTCTATGATCTTTTTGATCTGGGTGAATTTAATCAAAAGGGGACCGTTGATACAAAGTATGGTCATAAAGACGACTACATGGCTTTAATTAAAGAAATTAAGGACCAAGGCTTGGAGTTAATTGTAGATATTGTGTTAAACCATAGATTGGGTGCAGATGCAACAGAATTGGTTGATGCAAAAGAAGTGGATATGGATAATCGATACCATGTGCGTGATACGAAGCAAATTGAGGGATGGACGCAGTTTAACTTTGAAGGGCGTAACAATACATATTCAAACTTCAAATGGCGTAAGGAACATTTTAAAGCCGTTGATTTTGATGTTAAAATGCAAACCAACGCCATCTATTTATTTGAAGATAAATCATGGGACTTACAAGTGGATTCTGAAAACTTTAATTACGACTATTTAATGGGGGCTGATGTCGACTTCTATAATAAGGAAGTGCAAGCTGAACTTTTAAATTGGTTGGCTTGGTATTATGAATTAACAAAATTCGATGGGGTTCGTTTGGATGCGATCAAACACATTGATGCGAGTTTCTTAAAAATGGCTTTGCGTAAGCTGCGTGAATTTACGCAAGATAGCTTTGCGGTGGGTGAGTATTGGTCGGGTGATTTAAAAGCGCTACATGACCATTTAATGGATGTGGATTTTTCTATGCAATTATTTGATGTGCCGCTTCACTATAATTTGGTAGCTGCTTCAGAAAATAATGACTATGACTTAAGAACCCTGTATAATGGTACTTTGGTCTCGAATAATCCCAATTATGCTGTGACGTTTGTGGATAACCATGATACTCAGATTGGACAATCTTTAGAATCTTGGGTAAAACCATGGTTTAAATGCCATGCTTATGCTTTTATATTATTGCGAGATAAAGGATTGCCTTCTGTTTTCTATTCTGATTTATTTGGTTCAAACCATCCAGAAATGGAAAAAGTTGACAGGCTTGATAAATTACTATATCTTAGAAAAGACCACTTGAAGGGAAGTTTCTTTGATTATATGGACGATCCTCATACCATTGGTTGGGCTTATACAGGAAACCAAGAAGCGGATGGTTTGGTCGTAGTTTTAAATACAAATGATAGAACAATGAAAAGAATGTTTGTGGGCATGCATAATGCCAACACATATTTTGTGGATTGCATGACTTCAGAGAATCCAAAAGAAGTGCGTGTAGATGCTTCTGGGATTGGATATTTCCCTGTTGAAGCGAAGGCGTGTTCTGTCTACATAAGAAAAGAGGGAAGGTATAGTGCGAGTATTTTATGATCACTTAAACCTTGTTAGAATTGAAACGGATGAAGAACCGACATCGATTCGCTATAATGGATCGGAAAGTACCATTGTCGAAAAGGTATATGACATTGATAAAGTCATAATTTCTGTGAAGGTACCGACCTTGCGAATTGGTGAAAGAGAGACTTTGCGCATTGACAATGTGCCTTATGAAATCAAACCCAGGGGCATTGTTAAAACGAAATGGTTTGAAGAAACCTTTGATGCCACCAAAGAAGTCTTGGGTGCAACTGTAGTGGATGGACAAACCACTTTTTCAGTTTATGCGCCAACACATTATAGTATGCAATTGAAACTTGAAAATGATATTTATGACATGATACGTAAAGATAATGGAACGTATACCGTGACTTTAGATAAGAATTGTCATGGTATGACATACTTGTTTTTAATCAATGGTCTATTGGGGACAACAGACCCCTATGCGAAAGCATCACTGCCCAATAGAGCGGGTTCAGTGGTGGTTGACTTTAATCAAGTTAATTTGAATATTGCGCCCTTAAGTCATAAAGTTACGCATCCGATTATTCTAGAAGCTTCTGTACGTGATTTTTCAATGGATCCAAAGGTTCCATTTAAACACCGTGGACAATTCTTGGGGATGCTTGAAAGTTATGGTGAGTATGGCATGGCTTATGTTCAAGATTTGGGTATTACCCATCTTCAACTGATGCCAGTCAATGATTTTCAAACAGTCGATGAATTAAATCCAACAAAGAATTATAATTGGGGATATGACCCCATGCAGTTTATGGCGTTTGAAGGAAGTTATAGCTCAAATGTGCATAATCCAATTCAAGTTTTAGAGGATTTTGCAAAGTTGGTAGATGGCTATCATAGCGTGGGTGTGGGCATTAATGTTGATGTGGTTTTTAATCATGTTTATGAAGTAGACCACCATCCCTTTCATTTATTGGTTCCATACTATTACTTTAGATATGATGAACACTTCAATTTAAGTAATGGTTCGTTTTGTGGTAATGAAGTGGCATCTGAAATGAAGATGACGCGTAAATATATTGTGGAAACGACTGAATACTATGTGGATAAGTTTAAAGTAGATGGGTATCGTTTTGATTTAATGGGTTTGTTGGACATTTTAACCATGAATATGTTACGTAAGACCTGTGAGAAACACAATCCCAATATTATGGTCTATGGTGAAGGGTGGCAAATGCCCACCGTTTTACCAGGCCATCTACAAGCGCATATGTTTAATAATGATAAGATGCATGGTGTAGGCCATTTTAATGATCGTTTTAGAGATAATATTGCCGGTAAACTAAATGATGGTGATATGGGTTATGCGGGTGGTAATTATTATCTTACAGAATCTGCTAAGGGTGCGTTGAGTGGTAATAGTAACACTAAGTATCCTGATCAAGTTTTTGATTTGTACCAAAAAAGTGTTAACTATGTAGAATGTCATGACAATATGACTGTTGCGGATAAAATTGCGTTGAGTCCATATGATGATAAGAAGGCTTTGTTTCTAATTGGGATGGTATTATTTTCAATGGGAATCCCTTTCTTACAGTTGGGGCAATCTTTTTTTAGAAATAAAAAAGGGGTCGCAAACTCCTATAATGCACCGGATGAAGTCAATATGGTGAGATGGCATTATTTAGATGATTATAATAAGATGCATCAGAAAACAAAGAAGTGGATTGAGATTCGAAAAGAAATCTTTGCTCAAAACAGATCCTATCATTTTGAGGATCATGGTCCTGAATTGCATTTTATTTATGGTCAATCGCGTATCATTTTTGATCCAAGTCAAAATGATGTATTTATAAATATATAAGGCTGGAAATTATTTTCCAGTTTTTTTATTCTCAATAAATCCACTCATTAGACGCTTTTTATAAAAATCAGGAATACGTTTTCTGAAATCGCATACAAAACACTTTACAAAGTGAATTATCGTGCTATAATAGAGTTAAGAAAACGATTTCTTGGTTTTCTAAGGAGGAATATATGAAAAAGTTTATTAAGATCTTATTGGTATCACTTGTAGTGTTTTCACTAGCAGCATGTGGTGCTAAAGAAGGCGAAAATGGTGGAGAAACCGGACAAACTTATGATTTAAAAGTTTGGGGTTCCCAAGATGACCAAGCACTATTACAAGAGCTTATCGAAGAGTTTAAGGCAACAGATCCTGACAACACATACAATATTACATTGGGTGTTGTAGCTGAGCCAGATGCAAGAGATCAAGTTACAGGTGATATTGAGGAAGCAGCAGACGTATTTGCATTCCCTAATGACCAATTACGTGACCTTGTAGGAGCCGGTGCGCTTTATGAAATCACATTGAATAAAGATGCAATTATTGCAGCGAACTCAGAAGGTTCAATCGCAGGTGCAACTTTAGATGGTGCTCTTTATGGAATTCCATTTACAGCAGATAATGGATACTTCCTATATTATGATTCAAACTTCTTTAGTGAGGATGACGTTAAATCTCTAGATACAATGATGGCTAAAGCAGAAGCTGAAGGCAAGCAAGTATTTATGGACGTATCAAATGGTTGGTACATTGCTTCATTCTTCTTAGGAGCAGGACATGAAATTACTATTGGTGAAGACGGCAAGCAAGTTGTTGACTTTAACGACGAGCGCGGTCTTGCAGTTGGTAACTATATTCGTAAATTCACAGCTTCATCAGCATTCTTAACAGGTGACGATGATATTATGAAATCAGCAGCCCGTGATGGTAAAGTTGTTGCAGCCGTTAGTGGTGTTTGGACAGCTGAAGACTTTGCAGCTGCTTACGGTGATGGATTTGCAGCTACAAAACTACCTGCATTCACAATTGATGGTGAAGAAGTTCAAATGGGTAGCTTTGGTGGATACAAGCTATATGGTGTTAAATCATCAACAGCACATCCGGAACAAGCTATGGCATTAGCAGAATTCTTGTCAAATGAAGCAAGCCAAATCAAACGTTTTGAAGCACGTTCATACGGTCCTTCAAACTTGAATGCTGCTAATTCAGATGCAGTTCAAGCGAACGTAGCATTGAGCGCATTGGCACAACAAAGTGTTTATGCACATCCACAAAATGACGTGTTGGGAGCCTACTGGGGACCAGCAGAAGCATTTGGAACTGAATTAGAAGGTGGCTCAACCGCAGATATGCAAGCACTGCTTGATGAAATGGTCAGCCAAATTATGCAGTAATGAAAGATGGGGCATGTAGTATGCCCCTTCTTTATTTTATATGAGGTGTGAAAATGAGAGATAAAATAAAAGAATTTGTAACAGGATTTAAAAACGGTGATCTATTCACACGTATATCCTACTTTATATTTGGTGCGGGCTCTTTTCTAAGAAAACAGTACGTAAGAGGATTCTTGTACCTCAGTGCACAAGTATTTGGGCTGTTCTATTTGATTACCTCAGGTTTTGAGAGAATCGGCGGTTTGCGTACACTGGGTGTTGTTGAACAAGGTAGAGTCTTTGATGAAGACCGTGGCATTTACATTTACACTGAGGGAGACAACTCAATGCTCTTCTTGTTGTTTGGTGTATTGGCTGTTTTAGTAGTGATTGCTTTAATCTACATTTACTATTTGAACGTTAAAAATGCAATTGAGAACCAAAAGTTATTGGAGGCCGGTGAATCACTTCCAACCTTCAGTGAAGATGTAAAAGAACTTTTAGATGAAAAATTCCATATAACAGTGTTGGGACTCCCTACAATCTTAACGGTTGCGTTTACTGTTTTGCCTCTAATCTTTATGATTTTGATGGCTTTTACAAACTTTGACCAAAATCACCAACCTCCTGGAAATTTATTTAGCTGGGTTGGATTGGCAAATTTTAAGGCTTTGTTTTATGAAAGTAAAATTATATCAGGTACGTTCTTTTCGTTATTAAAATGGACCTTTGTTTGGGCATTTTTTGCAACATTCTTAAACTATATTTTGGGTATGTTGTTGGCGATGTTAATTAATTCTAAAGGTATCGTATTAAAGAAAATGTGGAGAACAATCTTTGTGATTACGATTGCGATTCCGCAATTTGTTAGTTTGCTGTTGATGTCTAAATTATTGGCTGATCAAGGAACCATCAACCAAATATTGATGAGTAAGGGTCTCAGTGCGATTCCGTTCTTATCCAATCCTACACTCGCAAAAATTACGGTTATTGTGGTAAACTGTTGGGTGGGGATTCCTTATACGATGTTAATCACATCTGGTATTTTGATGAACATTCCACAAGATATGTATGAAAGTGCAAAAATTGACGGTGCTTCGGTATGGGTTCAATTTACCAAGATAACCTTGCCGTATATGTTAAGTGTTACAGCGCCTTATTTAATTACACAGTTTGTTGGAAACATTAATAACTTTAATGTAATCTATCTCTTAACTGGGGGTGGTCCATTGACTTTGAGCTATTACCAAGCAGGTCAAACTGACTTATTGGTTACCTGGCTATATAAATTAACCGTTACCGATAAAAACTATGCCATGGCTTCAACTTTAGGTATTATTATCTTTGCGATCAGTGCAAGTTTATCACTCATTGTCTTTAGAAAAGTAACACAAGGGAAAGAGGGGACATTCCAATAATGAAAAACAAAAGAATTATATTCGGAACTATTGGCCATGTATTCCTATCAGTCCTATCTGTTATTTGGTTATTACCGGTAGCATGGCTTATTCTCCAATCATTTAGAGGAGAACCAGGGGCCTTTACCAGCTATGTGTGGCCCAAACAATTAACTTTTGACAACTATATAAAATTATTCACAGAAACAAGCTTATTTAATTTCCCAAGATGGTTTATGAACACGCTATTTGTGGCGATATTTACAACCATCATTACGACCATCGTGGTGCTATTGACCAGCTATGCATTTAGTCGTTTGAGATTTAAAATGAGACAACCCTATATGAACTTAATTCTTGTTTTAGGAATGTTCCCTGGGTTTATGTCAATGACCGCAATCTATCACTTAATTAAAGCGATGGGATTGGGCCAAAGTTTGTATGCTTTGATTCTTGTTTATTCAGGTGGGGCAGCCATGGGATATTATATTTCAAAGGGTTTCTTTGATACCATTCCTTATGCAATTGATGAATCAGCCATGTTAGATGGCGCAACGAAGAATCAAATCTTTTGGAAGATTACACTGCCTATGTCAAAACCGATTGTAATCTATACGATCTTGACATCGTTTATTGCACCTTGGGTAGACTTTATTTTTGTTTCGGTTATCATGCGTGATAGCTACCAAAACTATACAGTCGCATTGGGACTTTACCAAATGTTGACACGTGAAAATATCAGTAAATACTTTACCCAATTCTGTGCGGGGGCTGTTATTGTGGCCATCCCCATCACAATCTTATTCATATTTATGCAAAAATACTATGTATCTGGTGTTACAGGGGGATCTGTCAAAGGATGATGAAAAAACTATTCGTAAGTTTAAGTGTTTTCTTCATTTTGGTCGGTTGTTCGAAAGAAGCCGAGTATGTGCAGCCAGAAGTCAACTCAGTATTTTATGAAATATATGTGGGGTCATTTTATGATTCAGATGGTGATGGTTCAGGAGATTTAGAAGGGGTGCGTCAAAAGTTAGACTATATTCAGTATGACTTGGGTGCAACTGGGGTTTGGTTGATGCCGATTCACCCCTCTCCTACTTATCATAAATATGATGTAATGGATTATAAGGGTATTGATGCCGACTATGGAACCATGGAAGATTTCGATAACTTAGTAAACGAGATGAACGAACGTGGCATGACTTTAATTCTTGATTTGGTCTTGAATCACTCTTCCACACAGCATCCTTGGTTTCAAGAAGCAAAGTATGCGATGGTACAAGGCAGTTGTGACGGTGTAGTTACGTGTGAGTACTACAACTTTGCCTCAGAATATCAGAGTCGATATCATTTATTGTCAGAAGGTATCTATTATGAAGGTGGATTCTGGGACCAAATGCCTGATTTAAATTTAGATAGCGTATCTTTAAGAAATGAACTTGTTGAAATTGCTAAGTTTTGGATTGAGAAAGGGGTTGGTGGCTTCCGCTTGGATGCGACGACCCATTTCTACGATGGCGAGAAAGAAAAGAATATCGAGTTTTTAAATTGGTTTAATTCTGAAGTAAAAGCCATTAACCCTGACGCATATATTGTCGGTGAGGCATGGACTACGGATGCGATTATTCAAGACATGTACCAAAGTGGGATTGATAGTTTCTTTAACTTTGGTACATCTCAAAATAGCGGGGCCATTCTTAAATCCATGAGAAATGGAGATGGAAAAGCGCTGTCAAATATGATTGCTAATTATAATGCAATCTTAAAAGAAAACAATGAAAATGCAATTGATGCGGTCTTTCTATCCAATCATGATAATAACCGAAGTGCTGGTTACTTCATTACTTTAGAAGACCAGAAGAAAGCAGCGTCAATCTATTTATTAATGCCGGGAAATCCCTTTATTTATTATGGTGAAGAAGTGGCATTAAAAGGATCGGGTAAAGACGAAAATAAACGTCTGCCGATTGCTTGGGACGCCTCAGGGGAAGGTATGCCCAACCCGCCTACGGATGCGGATTATAAAGCACAGGAATATACCTATGTTGATGAAGCATTGAAGGACAAAGATTCATTGTTGAATCATTATAAAAAAGTGATATTTTTGAGAAATCAGTATCCAAGTATTTCCCGGGGAATGGTTGAATCCGTTGATCTGGGATCAAATGCGCTATATGCGCTGGCACACAATGATGACATCATGGTTGTGCATAACTTGGGAAAAGAACAAGTATCCTTTGATTTAGACCACGATAAGGTGGTCGGTGTGAATGGTAAATTCTCAGTAAAAGGGAATTCCATTACTCTTGAAGAAGGGACTTCAGTTATTATAGAAAGGTAGGTGTGTTGTTATGTCAAGTATGTTAGATGTTGCGAAACGTGCTGGGGTTGGGGTATCGACTGTTTCCAAAGTGTTGAATAACTACCAAAATATATCTCAAGAGACTCGTGATAAAGTCATGCAGGCTGTTGATGAATTGAACTATGTTCCCAATGCGGTGGCTTCTGCGCTCTCTTCTAAAAAGAGTAAACGCATTGCGGTGGTTGTTTTTATCAACAATGAACTTCAAGCCATTGATGAAATTAACATGCAATACCTATTTGGATCGTTTGAACAATCCAATAAAGAAAAACTTGAGGTTGTAACAGTGTTTTCAATTGTATTTGAAAACATGACAAAGTTTGAAATGATTCAGTACTTTAAGTCCTTAAGTGTCCAAGGGTTGGTCATATATGGACTCCATAAGGAACAGGTTGCTTTTACAGAAATGATTGAGGAACAACATTTCTATTCTGTTTTGGTGGATGTACCGATTCAAAATCAAAAAACTTCATACGTGATGGTAGACCATCAAAAAGGTCAATATGAACTTTCAAAAATAATGATTGAAAATCAACAAAATGTCAAAAAAGTGTTATACTTAGCAGGTCGCCGTGATGGTTATGTCACTGACTTAAGGCTCCAAGGGGTGGTGGATGCTTGCTTTGAACAAAATATTAAGCTCAATGCACAATATGCAGATTTTAGTGAACGAAAGGCGATGGAGCTCACAAAAATTCATGCCTTTGATGCAGATGTTATTATTTGTGCTTCAGATTTGATGGCCATTGGTAGTATCAATGCTTTAAAGGAAATGGATATCTTCAGACCCGTATGCGGGTATGATGGTATTAAGCTTCTGGGTTATGTGAAATATCATATTCTAACCGTGAAGCAGGACTTCTTTATGATCGCTAAAAATGCAATTAAGGAGTTTAAGCGTTTGATTGAAGAAGGTGGTTCTCAAGCTATCTTGATGGACTATGAAATCGCGCGCATTGAATATGAGGATGTTATTATTTAACTGTGATTTTATCACAGTTAAAAATAATATAAAGAAAACGATTTCTAGGAGGATAAAATGGAAAGACAACTATTAAACTATGCGAATCATAACTTAGAGAATGCAGACATTGATACACTGTATAATGCAGTTCTCAAAGTAACGCAAGATAAGATTGCCGATATGAAACATGTTACGGGAGAACGTAAGGTGTACTATATGTCTGCAGAATTCTTAATTGGAAAACTCTTAAGTAACAATATGATGAACTTGGGTATCTATGATGAAGTAAAAGATATATTGGCAAAATATGGACATGATATCAAAGATATAGAAGACTATGATCCAGAACCTTCATTGGGTAATGGTGGCTTGGGTCGTTTGGCTGCTTGTTTCTTAGACTCAATCGCAACCTTGGGTATTAATGGTGAAGGACTTGGATTAAATTATCACTATGGCCTTTTTAAACAAGTATTTATAAATCATCTTCAAAATGAAGTGAAAGATACTTGGCTTGATAGACCCTCATGGTTACGTAAAACAGATGTTACTTATGATATAAATATTGGTGAGCAAAACTTGACCAGTAGAATGTATGAATTGGATGTGGTTGGATACAATCAAGAAAAAACAACCCTACGTCTATTTGATTTAGAGTCTTTGGATGATTCTGTGATTCAAGAGGGTATTACCTTTGATCAAACAGCGATTGATAAGAACTTAACCTTGTTTTTATATCCAGATGATTCAACTGAAGAAGGTTTGAGACTGCGCTTTGCGCAACAATACTTCATGGTGGTCAGTGGTGTTTCATATATTGTTCAAAACCATGAAGATGTGCTAGATGAGCTTGATAAACATGTGGTCATCCAAATTAATGATACGCATCCTGCTATGGCAATCTTGGTTTTATTGAAAGTAATGAAGCAAAAAGGAATCGCATTTGATCGTTCAGTTGAAATTGTTTCGAATGTATTTGCCTATACCAACCATACAATCTTGGCAGAGGCCCTTGAAAAATGGCCTATCCATTACTTTGAAAGTGTGGATAAAGAAATGCTCGACATTTTATATCGTTTAAATGACATTGTGAAGTCACGTTCAAATGATGCAAGTGTGCAATTAATTGATGAACATAATCGTGTTCATATGGCTTCCTTGTCCATTCACTTTAGTTTCTCAGTCAATGGGGTTGCGGCCTTACATACAGAGATCTTGGTGAAATCGGAGCTTAAAGGTTATGCGGATTTGTATCCAAATAAATTTAACAATAAAACAAATGGTATTACCTTTAGAAGATGGTTGGAATTCTCTAACCCAGAACTGACACAATTCATTGAATCTAAAATTGGTTCTGAATTTAAACATGAAGCGACCAAATTGAAAGATTTAGAAGCGTTTGTGGATGATAACTCAGTTCTTGAATCTATTTTGAACATCAAGCATAACCAAAAAGTAAGACTACAAAAATATATTCAAGAAATTGAAGACCATACCATTAATGTTGATTCTATCTTTGATATTCAAATTAAGAGATTGCATGAGTATAAACGTCAACAATTGAATATGCTTTATATCATTCATATGATGCAGGAAATTCGTGGTGGATATCGTCCAAAACGACCCATCACATTCTTCTTTGGCTCTAAAGCAGCGCCTGCGTATACCATTGCGAAAGATATCATCCATGCCCTTTTAACACTTTCAACTATTATTAATGAAGACGCAGTCTTAAGTCAGTACTTAGACATCGTATTTGTTGAAAACTATAATGTTTCTAAGGCTGAGTATCTCATCCCTGCATGTGATGTCTCTGAGCAAATTTCATTGGCTTCTAAAGAAGCAAGTGGTACTGGAAATATGAAATTAATGTTGAATGGTGCCTTAACACTTGGAACCATGGATGGCGCAAACGTTGAAATTGGTGACCATGTTGGTGAAGACAATATTTATATCTTTGGGAAACATTCTGATGAAATCATTAAGCTTTACGAAACTGGGGGCTATGTTTCAAAAGACTACTATGAAAACAATGCAGATATCAAGCGTGCTGTAGATTACCTCATTTCAGATGAAATGATTGATGAAGGATCACGCGAGCATTTAGAACGCTTGCATCGTGAATTTATCGTTAAAGATTGGTTTATGACCTTAATTGACTTTGATGATTATGTAAAAGTTAAGAATCAAATGTTTGAAGATTATGAAGATCGTATGACTTGGGCTAAAAAGAGCTTAATCAACATTGCGAATGCTGGTTTCTTTAGTTCAGATCGTACTATTGCGGATTATAACCGTGATATTTGGAAGGTGAAATAAAGATGATTAACACAGAAAGAAAGGCGGGATTGCTGATGGCAATCTCAAGCCTTCCCGGAACATTTGGGATAGGTGACTTTGGGATCGATGCCTTTAATTTTGTGGACGCGATTCAGAAAACAGGCGCAAAGTATTGGCAAATCCTACCTTTAAATCCTGTGGGTTATGGTAACTCTCCTTACCAGACCTATTCCTCTTTTGCGGGTGATGAAATCTATATTTCAATTGAAAGACTCTATGAAGAGATGGGTCTACCGCTCAGTGTTAAACCTGTGCGGAATACATCTGTTGATTTCGATGCTGCGCGTAACCTTAAATCCAAGTATTTAAAACGTGCTTATGAGTCTTTTGAACAGAATAAAGATTATAAGTTATTTGTGAAGGAAACAGCGTGGTTGAAAGAATATGCTGAATTCATGGCTTTAAGAGAAGCAAATGATTTTAAATCTTGGAGTGAATGGACTGTCTTAAAACCGAATAAAGAAATTATGGACTATCATTTTTTCGTTCAGTATGTATTCTTTAAACAGTGGCTGGATATTAAAGCGTATGCCAATGCGAAGGGTCTTAAAATTATGGGGGATATTCCAATATACTTGGGGTATGATTCCCATGAAGTTTATTTTAATCGTGAGTTGTTCCACATTGATAAAGCGGGTCGTCCTACTTTAGTGGCGGGTGTACCCCCAGATTATTTTTCAAGTGAGGGACAACATTGGGGGAATCCCATTTATAATTGGGAAGTTCATAAAAAAGAAAAATATGATTTTTGGGTAGATCGTTTGAAATGGAATCAAAAATTATTTGATACCATTCGTATTGACCACTTTAGAGCCTTTGACACGTATTGGGCCATCCCTGGTGATTCTGATACAGCCAGAAATGGTGAATGGTTCATTGGTCCTAGAAACGATTTCTTTGATGAAATGTATAAGCGTATTGATGACTTGGAAATTGTGGTTGAAGATTTGGGGGATCTCAGACCAGAAGTCCATGAATTACGGGATGACTATGGTTTAATGGGGATGCAGATTATTCAGTTTGCATTGAAACCAGAAGAAATTACGCGTGACATCAATATGAATAAAAATATTTTGGCTTATACAGGAACCCATGACAACCAACCTTTGGGGGGATGGAAGGAAGACAATGGATTGCTGAAGCGCCTTCAAGTGCGTAGAGATATCATGAGGCGGGGGATTAAAGAACGTAATATCGTTGATCTCATTTGTCACTATGCAATGAGTTTAAATGCAAACTTGGTTATCTTACCGGTTCAAGACATCATGCGTCTTGGTAATGCGGCTCAAATGAACCGACCAGGGACTGTGGGGAGTCCAAACTGGGAGTGGAAGATTGAAAGCTTTGGTGAGATGGAAGATGGATTTAAGCGCTTCACATCTTGGGTTTCAAAAACGAACAGACTTTAAGTCTGTTTTTTTTTATTTTGAGGCATTTCTTTGGTATAATTTAAGTCAAGGAGGCATTGATTATGAAAATGAAATTAAACAATGGAAGTGAAATCCCTGCTATTGGATTTGGAACTTGGCAAACACCTTCAGGAGAAATTGCGAAAGCATCTGTTATGAAGGCATTGGAAGTTGGATATCGTCATATTGACACTGCAGCAGTATATAAAAATGAAGCATCAGTCGGTGAAGGGATTAAGGAAAGTGGTGTACCACGAGATGAAATCTTCTTAACAACGAAGCTTTGGAATGATAAGCATTCCTATGCAGGTGCGAAAGAAGCCATCCAAACATCGATGGATAAGTTGGGTGTCGATTACTTGGATTTGTATTTGATTCATTGGCCTGTTCCTTTTCCACTTAAAGAAAATGACGCTTGGATTGAAGCCAACAAAGAAACATGGCGTGCAATGGAAGATGCAGTTGATGCTGGATTGATTAAATCCATTGGTGTTTCTAATTTTATGCCCCATCATTTAGAAAAATTATTGGAAACAGCCAGAATCAAACCTGTTGTCAATCAAATCTACTTGAGTCCATCGGATCAACAAACCGATGTAGTTAAATTTAATGCTGAACACGATATATTATCTCAAGCGTATAGTCCACTGGGAACGGGAACAATTTTAGACAATGATGTCTTGAATCATATTGCGAGACAATACGATAAATCCGTCGCCCAAGTGGCCATTCGTTGGTCACTTCAAAAAGGATTTAATCCCCTCCCAAAATCAGTGACCCCTTCTCGAATTGAAGAGAATTTTAATGTTTTTGATTTTGAATTAAGTGATGCAGACATGGCTGCAATTGATGCACTTAAGGGCATTGGTAAAGGGGCGCCAGACCCCGACAATAAGGAGTATTAAAAAGATGACGTATATTGATATCAGTATTGAACGTTTAAATAAGTTAAAGGCACAAGAACCTCTTTTTGAAACCGTTTCAAACATCATGGTTGATACAATCCTCAACAACAAGACCCTTTACTTCTTTGGAACCGGTCATTCACATATGATTGCGGAAGAGGTATACGTCCGTGCAGGGGCTTTTGCGCCGTTTCAAGCGATATTAATCCCCGAACTGATGTTGCATGAGTCCGCTAATAAAAGCACCGATATTGAGCGTTTAAGCGGTTATGCACAAATTGTGTTTGATCAAGTTGGGTTTAAAAAAGGGGATATGTTGTTTATCATCTCAAACTCAGGTAGAAATGCGGTTCCTTTAGAACTGGCTACCCTTACGAAAAAAGCAGGTGTTACAACAGTCGCCATCACATCCTTCACCCATTCAAAAAGTGTCACGCCCCGTTTTGGAGATAAGCGCTTGATGGATTTGACTGATTACGCAATTGATAACTTAACAGATTTGGGAGATGCCAGTATCGAAATAAAAGAAAATCTAAAGATCGGTCCCATTTCAACCATTACAGGAAGTGCCATCGTTAATACACTACAAATCAAGATGGTAGAGAAATTGATGGCACAAGGTAAAGATCCAGAAGTGTTTCTGTCTTCAAATGTAGAAGACACCGCCATTAATGATACTTACTTTAGAAATTACCATGGGGTAAAGAAATGAAGATTGGCTATGGAAAACTTATATTAGAAATCGAATCACCCAGTCTTTTAGCTGGGTATGACGCAAAAAGAGAAGCAACTGTCTATGAAGACAATCTAGAACTGCATTGTTTGAGTTTTGATGATGGAAAATCGATCATGCATATGGTTTCAGCAGATGTATTGGGCATTGATGCAAATATTGTTAAAGACGTTCAATATATGTTCCCAAATGAGCACTTACTCATCGCAGCAACCCATACCCATTCTGCACCCGGAGGCCTTTGGATGCCCAATCATCCAGTTTTAAAAGATCATGTTTCTTTTCTACAAACGTTTAATGCTTACCAAACGTATTTGTTGAAGGACAACTTGGTTCAAGTCATCCAAAAAGCCAAAAACAATATGAAACCATTGGAACACACTTCAATTCTTAAAATCGATGTAAAAGGGGTTTCTACCAATCGGGTTGATCCAAGTCGTAAAGGGGACGATCGCTTAATTGCCTTTAAATTTGAGACTGAAGATAAATCTTATTTATTTGTGAACTACGCCAACCATCCAACCGTTTTGGATTTAAATCACAGTCTTTATCATCCTGATTTTGTGGGTGATTTTAGAACAGCACTTCAAGACAAGTATGATGGCATTGTGTATTTTAATGGGGCGAGTGGCGATATTTCAACCCGTTATACCCGTAAAGAAAGTTCTGTTGATGAGTCCAAACGATTGGGGAACCTATTGGCATCTCATATTGTGGATTCAAAGTTTGAATCCATAAATTTTAAATTTGAGTACATGAAAAAAGAAGTTCCCATCTTAAAAAAAGATGAAACTGAAATGGTCTTACCCATCTATAAATTATTATTGGGTGACGATACTTTTTATGGCTTTCCACTGGAGTTAAATTCTGAGCTCATTCAAGCATACAAGTCAAATTATTATATTTCATATCTCAATGATTATTTGATGTATGCAGCACAGATTGAAAGTTATGATAACCATGAATATGAAGCCCTCATGTCTCCCTTTAAAAAAGGGGAAATGGAACGGGTTCTTAAGGAAATAATATAGAAAAAGAGGTGTTAACCTCTTTTTTTAGTGGTGATGTGGATGTGCAATTTCGATAAATGCAACAGGGGTCATGCTGGCAGTTTGGAATAATACATTCAATACAGCATAATCTTCTTCAGTTTGGGGCATGGGTGTT
>WPCK01083138.1_pt1 | contig 30647 bp, 3 predicted proteins | sample 5399851 | NCBI WGS metagenome assembly WPCK01 (sample SAMN12869471, study PRJNA574797) | sludge metagenome | isolation source: wastewater treatment of pH11 | place: China:Beijing | collected 2019-05-20 | reverse complement strand
GGGAAACCTCGTCGTAGTGAAGGATGCATGTATCACACCTTCTTTACGCGAGGTTTTCCCTGTTGATCTTGCTGGCAATGCATCGCTAGCGATGCTTCATTCCGATGCTCGTTCGGGTTACGCCTAATTTGGTGACATTCGGCTGCGTCCCCTTTTCTTCCCCCCAACGTGCGGTGCATTGCTGCACCATCACGCGGGCCACCCGTCGGAGCCATCGGGATGGGGCGCGAGCCGGGCCGCGTGCGGCGCGTTTCCCATCGCGATACCCGCCAACTCGTTGCACCGTTCCTGATGGTCGCAACGTGTATCATTCTGCTGCATTGGATCGTGTCATGCGGATCATTCCGCGCATGCGGAATGTGACGCATACCATGGACATTTAAGGACTTACAAAATTTGACACCTCTACGGCATCAAATTAGCATCAGGACTTGCGCGGCCAATTGGGTTTGCGCGCCACCTTGTCCGGAGTGAGTCGGTCCGGCGCGGACTCAGCGGCCGGACGTCCAGGGTCCAGTTTGCCCTGCCGTATAATTCGACCCCATCGGTCGGTCGCGACACAGGGTTCGTTGTTGGGGAGACAGAAACAGTGTCAAACGGGTCAATTCGAAATGGGGTATTCCGCGGCCGCAAGCGGAAAAACCAGGGAAGACGCCCACCTCGGCTTACCACGGAGGTCCTGGAGGATCGCCGGCTTCTGGCGGATTGGGTGCCGATTGGCCCGGGCCCGATCATTAACGGCCAGGTCGAGCACGTCTTGCCGGGCAACCAGGTTTCCGGCGCCATCCACACCGTTTTACCGCACCCGACCGATCCCAACACGGTCTACGTTGGGGCGGTGAACGGCGGCGTTTGGAAGACGACCAACGCGGCCGCCGCCAATCCGACCTGGGTGCCGCTCACTGACAATTTGTCGTCACTTTCCGTAACCGATTTGGACATGGATGCGTCCAATCCGAATACGATCGTGGCGTCCCTGGGTCGCGCCAGCGCGTTTAGTTCGGTCGGTGGTGAACTCGCAGGGTTGCAGATTACTCGTGACGCCGGACGGACGTGGACGGAGCTGCGAGATCCGCTGCTGGAGGGGCAGAGTATCTACTCGGTGGAGATCGACGGGGACACCATCCTGGCGTCGTCCCATGGTCGGGTGGAGCGTCCGCTGTTGACATTCAACAGCGTCTTCGCTCAGCCCGATTCCGACTTCGGCATTCGCAGCGGCGGCCTGTTTCGCAGTACGGATGGCGGCCAAACCTGGGCCTGGGTGGACCTGTTGCCGCGCCTTCCCGCGCAGCCCGATACTCCCGTGGCCTACAATGCCTGGGACCTGGTAGGCGATCCCACCGATGCCAACCGGTATTTCGTGGCCGTTCAGGACGTTGGCCTCTTCCGATCGGACGATCGCGGCGCGACCTGGACCAACATTTCGACGAGCAACCAGGCGCTTAATCAAGCCATCCAATTCGTGGAGGTGCGAGACGACATGGGGGTCGTCACGCTCTTTAGCCAGCCGGGCGCCAACAACAACACCGAATTCGCCGTCGCCAACAACGGCCGCATCTTCGTGGCCGTGATGGAATTCGGCAAGCTGGAGTACATCGGGTACTCGGACGACCAGGGGACGACCTGGACCGAAATGGACCAGCCGTTTACTCCCGACGTGGAGAACGCCCAGATTGTCGGGCTCCAGCCGCGAGAAAAGCCGGGTTCGCAAGGGGGGATTCACTTCTCCATCACGGTGGACCCCAATGATCCCAACATTGTCTACGTGGGGGGGGACCGTCAGGGTGGCAACACCAACAATCCCGAAGGGAACTCGATCGGCGCGAAGGACGCCAGTGGCCGACTGTTTCGTGGCGATGTGCGGCTGACGCCCAATGGGTTCAACGTGCACGACGCGGTGCTGGATGCGGACAATCCGCCCACGTTCGGTCAGCTGATCGGCCAGGTGTCACCCCAGTGGCAGCACCTGACGCACGCCGTGACGCAGTTGTTTATGACGCAGGGAGGCACGGCGAGCCGTTCCGCGCCTCACGCCGACTCGCGTGACATGGCATTTCTGGCCGATGGGACGCTGGTCGAAGTCGACGACGGTGGCATCTACAAGCGCACCAGCCCTCGCAACAATCGCGGCGACTGGTTCTCCCTGAACGGCAATCTGCAGATTGCGGAGTCGCATGATGTCGCCTACGACAGCCGATCCAACATTGCCATCACGGGGAATCAGGATGTGGGAACCACGCAGCAGGTGGCCTCCGGTTCGTCGACTTGGGAACATATCGACTTTGCCTCCGTGGACCCCAATGTCCCATCGATCCGTCTGAATGCCGACGGCGGGGACGTCGCGGTGGATGATCGATCCAGTTCAGGTTCATCGTTCCGCTACACCAGCAGTCAACAGCTGGGGTTCTTCCGGCGGTTAACCTACAACACCAACAATCAGCTGCTCTCGCAGCTCGACATCTTCCCCATCAATCCGGCCATTGAACCGCAATTTGCGAACCCATTCGTGTTGAACGAATTGAATCCGAGCCGGCTGGTACTGGCCGCGGGCGTGGGGCTCTATGAATCGATGATGCGCGGGGAAGACAATTTTCCCATCATTGTGGGTTTGCCCATCGGTACCGATGACGACGGTACGCTGACGAATCAGTTCTACAACGGCCAGAACGCGTTTGCCTATGGTGGCACCCGCTATGGCACGCAGAACGAGGGCATCATCTACGCCGCCGTCAATGACGACGTGGTCGTCAGAACGGCCGACGGGGGACGGTTGCAGCTGGTGCGGCACCAGTTCCCGGGCACGACGATCTCGGACCTGGTGATGGATGCCAATGACTGGCAGACGCTGTACGTCACCGATCAAAGGTCGGTGTTCGTGACGGACGACATTGGCAATCGCTGGACCGACATCACAGGCAATCTTCAAGATTTCGAGCCCGGGATCCTTCGGTCGAGCGTCTTCATACCAGGATTTCAGCGGAGTGCCCTGGTGGTGGGGACCGACCGAGGCGTTTTCGTGATGACTACGGATCGCGTGGGCGTCTGGTCGCGGCTGGGGACGGGCCTTCCCAATGCCCCCGTATACGACATGGAGTACGACGCGCAGGACGATCTGCTCATCTTGGGCCTCCTCGGTCGGGGTGCCTGGACGATGAGCAACGTGGCCGACAATCTGACCGATGCCGAGCTGTTGAACTCGGTCCGCCCCAATCGGATCCAGGGAAAAGTGGTGAATGACCTGAACCGCGATGGCTATCGCAACGCAGGGGAAGGCGGGGTGGCGGGGGTTCGTGTCTACCTGGACACGATTGAAAACGGCCGATTCGACAATGGGTTTGAGCTGTCGACCGTGACCGCGGCCGACGGGAGCTACAGCATCACGACCCCCGGCAGCGCACGGGTGCCAATGAACATCGAGGTCCCCGCCAACTATGTGCGCACGGGCGGCCACTCTTTGGATTCCTACCTGGTTGGCACGGTTCGCGGTGCCTATGGAGTGAACTTCCCGCTGGCGGCCACGGCCAACGGCGGTGGCAATGGAGGTGGAAACGGCGGGAACGGCGGCGGGAACGGAGGGAACGGCGGGAACGGAGGGAATGGCGGGAACGGAGGATCGACACAGCCGCCCGTGTATCCCGGCGTGATCACCGGCAGCGTCTTCGATGACTCGAGTCCGACCGGGACCGCAGGCCTGCGCGACGCGGGCGAAGCGGGTGTCTTCGGAATGACCGCGTACGTCGACCTGAACAACAATGGCATCATCAATTTCAACGAACCCTTCGGCACCACGAACAGCGCGGGGGCGTTTCGTATCGCGAATCTGGCAGCAGGTACGTACAAGGTGAGGCTGGTTCCCCATCCGGGTCGCGCGTTCAGTCCGCTTACCAATTTTGACGTGGCGGTGACCGCCGCCGGGACGGCCAGTCTGTCCCCCGCCTTCCCCACCACGGCCCGCTTTGACCAGGGAGGATTTGACAGCCCCGCGCATGGAATCGTCCCCGGATTTCACCTGGGACCGACGGTCGATCCGGATCCGTCCTCCACGACGGCCGACAACGATGGCGTCTTCTTTGTATCGGGCTTGCACCCGGGACGGACCGAGACCGTGGCGGTGATTGCCAACCAGCTGTCGGTCTCTCCCGGCTATCTCAACGCCTGGATCGACTTCAATGGCGATGGGGATTGGGATGACACGAACGAACAGATTTTCCAGGCCCAGCGGCTGAGCACCGGATTGAATCAGCTGACCTATCGGGTTCCCGCGGCGGCCACCGCAGGGAGCGTTTTTGCCCGCTTCCGCTTCGGCTTTGAACGGCTTCTGAACCCCACCTCCGCGGCGTTCGGCGGTGAGCTGGAGGACTACCTGGTGACCATCCCCTCGGAAGGGAACACAGGTATCAACGCCGTCGACGATACCGCCATGGTAGCCGAAGACAGCGATGCGACCTCCATCGATGTGCTGGCCAATGACCAGGCAGGGTTCCTGGGGGGATCCCTGCGAGTGGTTTCGCTCGGCCCGACCAGCCATGGTGGTACGGTGACGATTACCGGCGGCCTCGCCGTCTCCTACCAGCCCGCGCCGGACTTCAGCGGTACCGAGACATTTACCTACACCATTCAAGACGACTTTGGTGCGTCGGACACCGGACTGGTCACGGTCACCGTGACCGATGCGAACGATCCCGTGGTGGCCAATGACGATGTCTTCGATGGGATCGTATCGGGATCGGTCAACAATATCCTGGACGTCGTGGCCAATGATTCCGCACTGCCCGACAGTACCGATGTGCTGACGATCACCTCGTTCACCAGTCCCTCCGGCGGCGGCAATCTGGTCATCGGAGGGGGCGGATCGACGTTGCTCTATACCCCCGCCACGGGATTCCAGGGGACGGAGACCTTTACCTATGTGGTGAGCGACGGCCGCGGCAGTGAGGACACGGCCACGGTCACGGTCACCGTGGTGTCGGCGGTGCCGGCCGTGAAGATGCGACTGGCCGTTACCGACAACGCGGGCAATCCCATTACCAACATCCTGGTCGGTCAGCAGTTCCAGCTGCGAGGCTTCGTGCAGGATATCAGTGGTGATGACCAGGGTGTGTTCAGCGCCTACCTCGACGTGACGTACAGCCCCTCGCTGGCCACTGCCGGCGGCAATATTTCCTATGGCAGCAGTTATCCCTCAGGGCAATCGGGGAGCGTGGCCACGGCCGGGCTGATTGACGAAATTGGGGCCACGGACGGGACCACGCCCCTGGGGCCCACGGAACGGCTGCTCTTTATCGTCCCCGTTCAGGCAATTGCCGAAGGGCAGCTCGACTTCGTTGCCGATCCCGCGGATGTCTTGCCGCTGCACGAAACAACGCTCTTCGGCAGCACGACGCCCATCGGAACTTCCCGGATTCAATTCGTCAATGCCAGTGTCTTCGTCGGTGTTCCGGGTGTCCGCAACGATACCTTTACTGTGGTGGAAGATTCGTCCGCCAATCCGCTGGACGTGCTGGCCAACGACTTGCCGCCGGCCGGCCAGGGACCGTTCGTGATTACGCAGACGTCGTCTCCCAATCGCGGCGGGATGGTCTCGATCGAACCCGGTGGACAGTCCCTGCGGTATACGCCGGCTCGTGATTTCGAGGGAGTCGAGACATTCAGCTATACGGTCCGCGATCTGTCGGGTGTTCTGAGCGTTGCGACAGTCAATGTCAACGTCTCCAACGTGAACGATAACCCCGTGGCACGGGATGATGCGTTCTTCAACATTCCCCGTAATAGCCTGGCGATCCCCTTGGACGTCCTGGCCAACGATACGATTCTGCCCGACAGCAATGAAACACTGACCATTGTGGAGGTCACCAGTCCGTCCTCGGCGGGCTCGGTCATCATTGCTGCGGGTTCGCAAAGCCTGACGTACACGCCTGGGACGGGATTTGCGGGGATCGACGAGTTCACCTACACGATATCGGATGGCAACGGAGGAACGTCGCAGGCCACCGTTCGCGTGCTGGTGCAAGACGAAGTCGATCGAGCGGCCTTTATCTTGGAAGTCACCGACACCTTCGGGAATCCCATCACGTCCATTCAGGTCGGTCAATCCTTCCTGGTGAACGTGTATGTCCAAGACCTGCGGGCCGTACCCGACGGAGTATTCTCGGCATATTTGGACATGACCTTCGGCGAAGGTGTGGCGGTGGACGGTACCCTGGCCGATTTCCAGTTCAATTCCAAGTACCCTGCCTCGCGGCTTGGGAGCGTCGCGACGGCGGGCCTGATCGATGAACTGGGGGCCGTGGACGGCGTCTCGGGCGGAAACATCGAGGCCAAGGAGTTGCTGGTCACCGTACCCTTCGTGGCCAATGCCGTGGGTGACGTTCTATTCAATGGCGACCCGGCGGACCTGGTGCCACCCCATGAGACAACGCTGTTCGGCGGCGGCATCATTCCATCCGCCGAAATCAGTTTCATGCCCGACAACCTGACGGTGGTGGCCTCCGCCTCGTCCTTTGGTGCGAACAACCTTCCTTGGGACGTCAATCGCGATGGGTTCGTGGCGCCACTCGACGCGCTGATGATCATTAATGAGTTGTCCGCAGGAGGCGCTCGGCGACTGACCGCTCAGGATCACCAGGTCCTGACACTGGACGTCAACAGCGACGGGTATTTGTCGCCGCTCGATCCGCTGCTGGTCATCAACCAGCTTTCGGAGCTGAACGGGTCCGGATCCCGGGCTGCCTCGGCCTCCGTGGTCGTCAGCCAGGATTCACCCGCGGAAGAAGGTTCGCAGTCCTCCGACGGTACGGGGACGAATGGTCAGGTTTCGTGGGGGAGTGTTCCAGGGATGCCCGCCATCCGGCGGGCTGGTGTGTCCGCATGGGATCTGGTCGAGGACGAAGCGGACGACGAACGGGATGCCCTGCCGGCGACTTCCAGCCATCCCTGGGAACAGGTGCTGGATGATCTGGCGGAAGAAGTTTCAACGGTTTGGAGAGGCTAGGCCGGTCGACGGCGATCCTTAAGGGGAAAACACATGGTACGGTCACCTGGTTTCGGAAATCGCGGCCGCGGTGCTGGGCGAGCGGGGGCCCGTGCGGGTTCCTTGAAGCACCATTCCGCGCGGCGTGCACTCCACATCGAGTCGCTGGAAGAGCGGCGGGTGTTGGCCGGTGGTCCGACGCTGGCGGGAATCAGCGTGAACGACGGCACCCTTCTGGTGAACGGCGACGTACGCGCCATTTCGCCCAGCTCCTTGACCTTCTCCTTCGACAACGGCCAGGTGCTGGATGCCAGCTCCTTGCCGGGAGGGATTACGGTTACGCGCAGCGGCTTCGACGGCGTCTTCGGCAACGCCGACGACGTTGCTATTCAGCCGGGATTCCTGGGGCTGGGTGAAAACTCCAATCAGGTCATCATGCGGTTCGCATCGGCCCTGCCCGACGATGGCTATCGCATTCGCCTGGTGGGTACCGGCGAAACGCCGCTGAAGAACACGATTGGTCAGCCGTTTAACATGGGGACCGACGTGACCGTGGGATTTGAATTGAATCTTGCGCCCCAGGTGATCGCCGTCGTACCGCAGCCGATCGTGAGAAATCCCTCGACGCGTGTTCTGAGCCAGGCGCGAGATCAAATCGTCGTCTATTTCAACAATGATGATTTGGCCCCGGGACTGGCCACGAATCCTGCCTTTTACCAGTTGATCTTCACGGGGCATACCAATGAGTATGACCCGGCATTCGATACGGTCACGAATACGGACGATGGCGCGCCGATCCGTCCCATCAGTGTGGCGTATAGCGCCGTGACGGATACGGCGATCCTGACCTTTGCGGACGACCTGCACGATTTGGGTGTGGGATCCTTCCGCCTGCGAATCGGGACCTCCGAGACGCCTCCGGCCCCGCCGGTGACGAGCAGTACAGCGCTCGATCCGGGTTCCAGTTTCTCGACCGCCGACACATCCATTGGCACGCTCACCACCGAGAGCCTCGTGATTGCCTCGGCGATCGAGCCGCAGCCGTCACCGATCATCCTTCCGGGCTCCAATCAGGACCCGGGTCATCGCCAGGTTTCCAGCTCCTTTGACCAGCACGTCCCAGAAGGGGGAGCGGATGCCCTCAACGGCGTGTCCGTGATCGCCTACAACTTCAAGTCGATCTATGGTCGTGACACCAACAATGTGGCGCTTCGGAATCTGATCAACGAAACGCAGAAGTTGCGGGCGCGCGAGGCCTTTTCCCTCTGGGGCCATTACCTGGGCGTCCAGTTTGTGGAAACGCCGTCTGACGGATTCACGATTGCCACGGGTGACCTGCGGGCCCTGGACCCCACGGCGATTACCGACCCCGATGTGATCCAGGGTGCGTCGGGCGACATCCCGGGTGCTGAGTTTGGGCCAACGGCCGTGCTCAATGGAGCCCAGCGCTGGACCGAAGAATACGGCGGGACCTGGTTCCGCGAGGCCATGCGGCAAATTGGTTTTCTGCTGGGATTGGGTGCGGCCGGGGATTTGCCCGAAGGGACGATCATGGGGGGAAACCCCGAACTGACCTTTGGCAACGCGCCGCTGGGCATCTTCCCAGGGGATCACGACATCACCCATGGGCGTTATCTCTACCGGCCCGATGGCAACGATATTGACCTGTATCGCTTCACCATGCCGGAGGCTGGACTGTTCAATGCCGAAACCGTGGCGGAGCGGCTGCCCAACTCCAGCCTGCTGGACACGGTGCTGCGGCTCTACCGGCAGCAGCAAGGGACCTCGAACTTTGAACTGGTTGCCCAGAACGATGACTACTACAGTCAGGACTCGTTCCTTTCACTCAACCTGCAGCCAGGCACCTATTTCCTGGGAGTCTCGTCGAAGGGGAACGACCAATACAACCCGGTGGTTGCCAATTCTGGTGCGGGGGGGACGACGGAGGGGAACTATCAGCTGCGCGTTGAGTTGCGGACGGCCGTATCCGATGCGCTGCAGGACGCGACGGGCATTCCATTGGATGGAGATGGTGATGGATTGCCAGGGGGTGTCCACAATCACTGGTTCCGCGTACAGACGCCCGACAACGTCTTGATCGTCGACAAGACGGCGGCTGCCGGGGGCAATGGGACGTTGGCAGCTCCGTTTCCGACGATTGTCGCGGCGATGAACGCGGCGGCGGCGGGCGACGTGGTTCGCGTCGTGGGAAACAACCTGGGCGATGCCTCCACGACCAATGAGGTCCCCTATCAGATCGGGTTTGATTCCTTCGGCAATGCGTTACCCGACGGCGGCAGCAACGGGATTCTGGATGTGAAGGCTGGGGTGACCCTGGTCTTCGACGCGGGAACCGTGGTCAAGATGCGACGGGGGGCGATTGTCGTGGGGAGTACATCGCCGGTGACGGATCGGAGCGGCGCGGCGATCCAGGTCTTGGGCACTCCCGGCTCCCGTGTGGTCTTCACCTCGGTGAACGACGACACGATTGGGACCGACATCAATCCACTCAATGTGGTACCTCGGCCCGGCGATTGGGGGGGCCTCTTGATACGCAGTGACTTTGATCATTCCGCGGGTCGCTTTGACTATGAGGATCAGGGAATCTTCCTGAACCACATCAATCACGCCGAAATGCGTTACGGCGGTGGTGTGCTATCGATCAATTCCGTGTCGGGCGTCGTGAATCCCATCACGATGATTGATGCTCGTCCTACGGTGACGTTTAACACGATCACCTCGAGCGCGGATGCGGCCATGGCAGCCAGCCCCAACGCGTTTGTGGAAAGCAACTTCAACGATCCGCAATTCCAAGCCGTTCCATTCACCGCGGACTACAACCGCGTGGGGCCGGACATCCATGGAAATCACCTCTCGGGAAATACCACGAATGGGATTTTCGTGGCCAATCCGTTTTCGACGTCCCCTCGCGGAGATGCCCTGACCACATCGGCACGCTGGGATGACGAAGACATTGTGCACGTAGTGGCCGTAGGGCTGCGAATTGCGGGGACCCCCGGCGGACCCACCGGGGCGGATGTTTTCAATCGGGTGGCGCGTCAGGACGCCCGGCTACGCATCGATCCGGGGACCGTGGTCAAGCTCGAGGGGGCCCAGATTGAAGTCGGCGCGGGTGCCACGTTCCTGGCGGAAGGGACCTCGGACCGTCCGATCGTCTTCACGTCCTTACTCGATGATCGGTACGGCATCGGCGGTACGTTTGATACCAACAGCGATGGTTCGGCGAGTCGTGCTGGCCAGGGGGACTGGGCGGGAATCTATCTGGGCCCGACCTCCCAGGGCAGCTTCGATTACAACGTCATTGCCCACGGCGGCGGGGTCGCCCCCATCGAGGGTTCGTTCACGGGCTTCAATGCCATCGAGGTTCACCAGGCGGACACGCGGATCACCCATTCCCGTTTTGAATCCAATGCCTCGGGGGTCGATGGACAGGCCCCGGCAACTCGCTTTGGCCGCACGCAGAACGGGCGAGGGACCATCTTCGTCGCCGGCGCCCAGCCTGTGATCGTGGACAATGTCTTCGTCAACAACGCGTCCGCGGTGATTTACATCGACGTCAACTCCCTGAACTATGAGAATATCGTGGATGCCGGTCGTTCCACGGGGCCGCTCGATCGCATCCCCGGATTCGGCAACAACCAAGGTCCGCTCGTCCGCAACAATCGCTTCACCGGCAACGGCCTGAACGGCATGGAGGTTCGTGGCGGAACGTTGACGACGCAGAGCATCTGGGACGACACGGACATCGTGCATGTGCTCAAGAGTGGCGTCTACATCCCCAACTTCCACACGTTTGGTGGCCTGCAGCTCAAGAGCAGTGTGGATCGCAGCCTCGTCGTCAAGTTGCAAGGCAAGGACGCGGGGTTCATTACCACGGGCTCGTCCGTGGGGGTCTTGGACCACATCGGTGGCACCCTGCAGGTCATTGGCCAACCCGGTCAGCCGGTGGTCATGACGTCGCTGTTTGACGACACAGTGGGTGCGGGTTTCGATACACAAGGGTTCACCCAGACAGATACCAACAATGGTGGAAGGCCTTACAGCGGCAGTGTGGAAGACCGTTTCCAGATCGACATCAATTTCGGCCCCCGCATTTCGCTGATACCGGAACTGAAAGACGCCGTCCGAAAGGCGGCCGATGAATGGGAAGAAGAGTTCAGCGATCCGATCACGATCATCGTGGATGTCGAGATCGCGGACTTGGGTGGTGGGATTCTGGCCGGATTGGATATCGACAATTCCACGCGGTTGTTCGATACGACGGCCGACCGGGCCTCCATCGACTTCAATGCCGTTCGTTCCGCCATGATCAATGACGCGGGAAAGCACGAGTCGATCCTGAATGAGCTTCCTACCTATGGCGAACTCAATTTCGTGATTCCCGATCTGTCCACGACGGAGTTCGATGTGGCGCCCAACATGGAACTGACGCGGGCCAATGCCAAGGCTCTGCGGATCAGCACCGCCTCGGGAAATCAGTCGGCGTTTGATCCCCTGGAGATTCGAGACGGGCGCATCGACATCAACAGCAACGTGTCGATTTTTGATCTGGACCGCAAGAATGGCCTGGCGACCTATCGCGAGGACTTCATCAGTCAGTTCCAGCGCGAGCTGGGAGAGGTCATGGGCTTTATCAGCGGCGTCGACACGGTGAACGCCGGGTTGTCGCTGGGATTCACGACCGACGTCGAGATTTCGCCGCTGGATCTGTTCCGGTTCGCACCGGGGCAGGCCGAGACGAATTTCCGCACGGCCCCCCGCATGCTCGATCCCAGGCAGGAGGCGCACGTGTTTTATGCGGGCGCCAATCCCGATTTCGATTATCGCGACTTCCCACTGACGGGGCTCCGGCTGGGCGAGATTCCCTTGGCGACCGGTCTGCGCCGTGGTGATGAGCTGAATGACAACTACGGCGCTGCCTTCTGGCGTGACGATGTGTTCTTCCGCAGCGGAACCTTGACCGTCCTGGACACGATTGGGGTCATGGATCCGCGATCGCGACTGCGGGACGAAGTCCTCTATGAACTGGATCCGAACCAGACCACGGAAGGGCTGATCCATGACATCACCGAGGCGGATCGGACCGCCTTCGACGCTATTGGATACAACGTGGTGGGTGGCACACCGGGAGATTGGCTTGGCATCCGCGTCGAGCGGCTCAGCCATGACGGCAACGTGGCCGTGGTCCCCGAAAACGAGACCCCCAGCAGCCCTCCGGCAACCAACGCTACACCGGCCACCGCCCAGTTCCTGGGACAACTCGCCCCCAATGAGAAATCGGGAGACGAGAACATCCGATTGGGGTTCGAGGTGCAAGGGCTGATCAATCAGCCGGCCGACGTCGATGTGTATTCCTTCCGGGCCGTTGCCGGCACACCGGTATGGCTGGATCTGGACCGGACCGGCTCTTCGCTGGATTCGGTGCTGGAACTCATCAGCGCCGACGGGGTGATCTTGGCACGTTCCAATAATTCGCTCGCGGAAGCGGACGATCCGTCGCTGCTGGTGGGGATCGGGCAGCCTTTTGCGAATCGCGATATCTATACCTCGAACGTGCTGGATGCCGGTATGCAGTTGGTGTTGCCAGGGACAGTCGGTGTCCAGGGGACGTACAACATTCGCGTCCGCAGTGCCAGCAATGATCTGTCGAATCTGGCGGGAGGCCGGACCGAGGGGAACTACCAGCTGCAAGTGCGGCTGCAGGCGGAAGATGAGGTGCCTGGCGTCTCGGTGAAACTGGCCGATATCCGATTTGCCGAAACGGGCGTCCACATCATTGGTCCACCAACGCGCTCGCCGCTGGGTGGTGAACAGACCGAAAACTATCGCTTGAACGATGCCTTCATTGAGCAGGAGCCGCTGCTGGTCGATGACATGGGGATGCCGGCCGACGACCCACCGCAGTTCGTCAATAACCTGCAGCTGCCGAATACCGTGAAACCACAGTTTGTCGGCAATGTTCTCAACTCCCGCCAGGGCGCTGTTTCGGTATTTGGGAAGTTGATCACGGACGCTGACGTCGATTGGTACCGTTTCCAGGTATCCTACGATGATTTGATTCCATCATTTGCGACATCCCAATTCCAGAGGGACCGCGCGGGCCTGGTCTTCGACATTGATTACGCGGACGGACTCGGGCGACCCGATACGACCTTGGGGGTGTACGACTCCTTGGGTCGTTTGCTGTTCTACAGCGACACCTCGAATGTGGCAGGGGACCAGCCGGCCTCGGGTTCCGACCCTGCGGCCTTTGACTTGTCTCGGGGTTCCTTTGGCGTCGAGGATCCGTTCATTGGACCTGTTGTCGTGGATGCAGCCCGCGACCTGACGGCCGCGGACGACCTGTTCGGCCAGTTCTTCTTTGCCCAGGGGACCTACTATGTAGCCGTTTCTTCGGGGCGCCAGGTTCCTCAGATCGTGGCGGATGGATCCGCTCCGTTGACCCCCATTTTGGGACTAGCCGGTCGCGGCTTCGAAGTCTCGGGCGCCGGATTTGGAAATACGCTGTACGCTCCCGATCCATCGGCCCCCATCGGTGGCACGTACACGGGCGAATACCAACTGGAGATCCGCTCGGTGACCATCCCCGAGGGAGGTTTCAATTCGGCCACGTCCACGCTAGGGGACTCGAATCGCAAACGCGAACAAGGGCAAATCACCGTTTCGTCGAATCAGATCCGGTCGTCCCGGAATTGGGGCATTGCCGTGGAGGATGGCCTGAGGGACTTCCCCGTGTATCTGGGCGACGTGACGGAGGAATTGTTCGGGAACGCGGTGGAATCCCAGTCGCAGCAGAATGTCCGCAGCCAGCCGCACACCCAGTTTTCGCCGGGCGATTACATCCCGTATCAGGGAGCCGCCAGGGCGCTTCCCAATCTCAACGAAGAGCGCCTGATTCCAGGGCTCACCCTGGAAAACAACCTGGTGGCCGGAGGCCGGGAAGGGGGAATTCAACTGGCCGGCGACCCCGCCGGAGTGGTTTTGAACACTTACAGTTTCAACACCTTCAACGAGGACATGCAGGTCTTCAATATCGATAACCAGAAGTTCACCCTTTGGGATCATCAACGGAAGTCGATCACGTTTTCGTTCAATGCCATCAATCCCGGTGAGCTTGAAATGCGGGCCAATACGGACCCGAACGACGACAATGGTGCGCATCCGACAACGTTCGTCTCGACTTCGGGAGCGCCCACTTTGGCGCGACTGGTTGCGGATGAGATTGAGCACGCGATTCGCCTTTCGGACCTCGATGTCAAGGTGTATCGGGGCGACTTCGATTCCCTCTTTGTGGAAGGGGTCGTGGAGATCGGACAACCGGACGTGGTTGGTCCGGACGCGATCTGGAGCGTATTCCGAAATGACAAGCCTTCGGACGACGTGCCCGGCGGCCGATTCGGCGGGGGCTTTGGCGATCCGCGGACGACGATTACCTATGGTCAAATCACGGCCGAAATGGTGCAGCAGGGGGCGGTGCCGTATGCCCGCGTCGTCAATAACACGCTGTTTGGCAGAGGGGGATCGCTGCTCGATCCGCTCGCCAAGAATGGTGTGGGGGACATTGGCATCTCGGTGGAAGATAATTCCAGCCCGACGCTGCTCAATAACATCATTTCGAACTTTGCGATTGGGATTCAGGCCGATCCAACATCGACCGATCAGAACATTCAGCGTCGCACCTTCATCGGCAGCGGCACGATCGATCAGAGCGAGTTCGAAGGATTGCCCGTAGTGCGGGAGCGCTTCACGGATACGGACGTTGGCTTGGCAGGCAGGCTGCCCCTGGGGGCCAGCGGCCTGGCGCCTGTGACTGACGAGTTTGTGCTGACCAACCGCTATTTCCTGGATTACGACAGTTTCCCCACGGACTATGTGGGCCTGCGACCGACCGTGATCGGCGGCAGCGTCTATCAGGGGAATGCCCGCAACACCGATCGTGTGGGGTTGGGTGACTTTGCCCTGGTCCTTGCCAACAGCGATCCCCTGTTCGTGGATCCGGCAGCGGGGAACTTCTTCCTGGAGGCCAATTCGAAGGCGATTGACAGTTCGATCGATCAACTTGCAGAGCGGACTTCCGTGTTGGAAGTGATGAATGCCGTGGGGATTGATTCGGAGGGGATCTCCGCGCCGTCGACCGATGTCCAGGGGATCTTGCGGGTGGATGATCCCTCGGTCGAGCCCCCCGCGGGTTTCGGCCGCAACGTCTTCAAGGATCGCGGGGCGTTGGAGCGGGCGGACTTTATCGGCCCCGTCGCGCAGCTTGTGAAGCCAGTGGATAATGATGCCTCCGACCGGGATCCCACGAACAACGTGGTCGCGGTCTTTGGTGAGGCGTTTACGTCGTTCCAGATTCGATTCAGTGACAGCGCCCGCCTCTCGGACCCGGTGGCGGGCTCGGGTGCCGATCCGAATACCGTCACGGCCGACGCCGTCTCGATCTTCCGTGGTGGTACGGAACTGGTGATCGACACCGACTATGTCCTGACGTATGACGCCACGAACAGTACGATTCGGCTGACGCCCACGGCGGGTGTGTGGCCCTCTGGCACGTATCGTATCGTGCTGGACAACGCGATCATTCGCGATCGGGCGGATAACCCCTTGCAGGCCAATCTGCCGTCGGGCACGACCGAGTTCACGCTGACGGTGGGTGAGGGCTTTGACTTTGGTGATGCGCCCGATTCGTACGGGACGTTACTGGCCAGCGATGGTGCCCGGCATCGATTTATCCCCACGATCTTCCTGGGTGCCGGGCTTGATCCGGAAGCCGATGCCAGTGTTCCACCGGCCCCCGAGGATGCGCTGGACGATGGGTTCGACCTGCCCGCGCAGCTCTTCCCGGGGACGCAACTCAACTTGCAGGCGGTGGTTTCGCAGAACGGATTCATCAACGGCTGGATTGACTTCAACGGCAATGGCAGTTTCGCCGATGCCAACGAACAGATCCTGGTCAACCGCGGGGTGGTCACGGGCTCGAATGCCGTGGGACCCATCGTCATTCCTGACACGGCGTCCTTCGGCAATACCTGGGCGCGCTTCCGCTTCAGCACGGCCAGCGGCCTGGGCCCGACAGGCGAAGCGCCCGACGGCGAGGTCGAGGACTATCCCATCAAGATTGGTGACAGTGTCTGGCAGAATCCGACCAGCCCACTGGACGTGAACAACGATGGCAACCAGCCCACGCCGCTGGATGCCTTGACGGTCATCAACGAGCTGTCGGTGCCGGTGTTCAGCAATCCGGATACGGGACGGCTGCCTGACCTGCGTCAGCCCGGCAACCCGTACCTCGATGTCAATGGCGACGGATATGCCTCGCCCATTGATGCCTTGCTGGTCATCAACGAGCTGCCGTCGACTTCGTCACGATCGGCCAATGGGCAGGTCGTGGTTGCCACTCCGGAGGACGAACGGGATGCCTCCGAGGTCTGGGCTGTGGATGCGGTGTTTGCCGACGTGTTGGGAGGCGATGCCGCGGGATGGTAGTACGCGATCGTCGTCGCGTACCGAGGGAATGACAGTCAGGGACGAACGGCGGAAGGTGGGTCGTCGACCCGTCTGGCCTGCCAGGTGAAGAGGTTGCATCCATGTCGAAACGAATGTCAGCTGGCTTCAAACGTTCTTGGTCCAGCTCCGCCGCGCGGGAACGCGCGCGCCGCCGCAAGCGCGGGATCACTCTGGAGTCATTGGAGGCTCGGTCGCTGTTGGCCGTGGGGCCTCAACTGACATCCATCAATCCCACCGACCAGACGACGCTTCAGAACTTTGACGTACTGCAGACGTCCCCCCGCGAGCTGCGGTTCATCTTCAGCCAGGGCCAGTCGATGGACCCGAGCACCCTGGATGGCATCGTCGTCACGCGGAGTGGCAAGGATGACTCCTTCGAGTTTGCCAAGATTGCCACGGACCTGAACACCCAAGGGGCAGTCGTCTTCCAGTTTACGGCCGTGGAGGCGGGGGTGGGGGGCAATTCGCTTGAAATGCTCTTCCGACGCAAGGACCTGGGGACCGGTGGCCCCGTCGTGACCGTTTCCGGGCGGACCATTGCCATCGACCTGAATTCCAATGCGGCCAATCCCTCGAAAGCCGGTCAGGTCTTGCAGGCCCTGCAGTCCAATTCCCTGGCGCTGGAACTGGTGAGTGCCTCGATCCTTGCCGGTTCACCCTCGACGAATGTCGTCGACAACCTGGTTTCTCCAACGTCGGTGCCACTGGAAGGTGCCAACGTGGCCCGCGTCCTGACCGATATGCAGAGCGGCGGCAATGTTCAGATCGAATTCCTGGCCCGCCAGAGCGGACCCGCGGGAAGTGGCATCTCGGTCCGCTTCCAACATGCCAATCTGGGAACGGGTGTCGCACCCACGGTTGGCGTCGTCGGCAAACAAATCACGGTCACGCTCAATTCGAATTCCAACACCCCCACCACGGCGGCGGGACTGATCAGTGCGATTCAAGGAAGGCCGCAGGCCAATGCCCTGATCCGAGCGGTACAGCGGGCAGGTGCCAGCACGGCCGATGTGGCGAGCTCCTCCTTGGGGATTCCTACGTTGCCCCTGGTCGGCGGGACCGACGTGCTGATTACGCCAGGCTACGTGGGTGTCGATACGGACCGCGCCAACGAAGTGATCGTCCGGTTCGCGGAAAAGCTGCCCGATGACCTGTACAGCATCGATATCCTGGGGGCCGGGGCGAACGCCTTGCAGAACATCGCCGGCGATCCCTACGACAACGGAACGAATGACCGGTTGCTGTTCCAGGTCGATCGCGGGGCCCAGGTCGTGGCGGTCGTGCCGCAGCCGGTCAGTCGTGATACCAATGGCCAGCTCGTACAGACGCGGAACGTGATCGATGTCTATTTCAATGATGACGATCTGAATCCTGCGTCGGCCATGAACCGACGCTTCTATCGCCTGATCCGCACGGAAGGAACGGTCACGAACACGGATGACATGGTTCTGTTCCCGACGGAGGTCCAGTACGACGCGGCGACCGATCGGGCCCGGTTGATCTTCGGGAGTGACCCAAGCCAGCTGCCCGGTGGCGATGGCATTTATCGACTGCGGATTGGCACGGACGAAGAGTTTGCCGCCGCGCCGACGCGGCGTGATGGTGTCGCGGAAACCACCGTGATGATCCCGGTTTCCGCGGGTCCGATCACTTCGGTTCCCCTGACCTTCACGGCGGTCGACGATTTTGGTATCGCGCCCCGCGTGCAGATTACGGCGACGGACTTCGGTGGAGCTGGCCTGCCCCGCGTGACGGTGACGGACAATACGATCCGCATTGAGCTGAACAGCAACGCCGGCAATGTCAGCACGGTAGACCAGCTGATCCAGGCAGTTGCCGCTTCGCGGGAGGCCGCCGCTCGGGTGGTCGCCTCAACGGATGCCACCTCCGGTCCCGTGGCCATTGGGCAGGCCATTGCCGGTGCCCCGGTGTCGCTGACCGTCCTGGGGATTGGATCCAGCTTTGCCACCGCCACGAATGTAGGCGTCTTGGGAGGGGACGGGTTCATCTATTCGGACAAGATCAGTACGCAGTTCTTCCCACTGGAGTATCCCGGTGGATCCGATGATCCAGGGCATCGCGATCTGATTTTCAATCCCCATTTGGAGCTATTCAACGAGGCCGCCGATCAGGTACCTGGCATCTCCACGATCACCTACAACTTCCGTGACCTGTACGGCCGTGATCCGGGCGGGGCACCGCTTTTCAACGTCATTACGGAGAATCAGAAACAGCGGGCCCGGGAGGTTTTCGACTTGTATGGCACGGTGATCGGCGCCCAGTTTGTCGAGATCGATCAAAGCCAGATCGGCGGGGTCGTGGCTGCAGGTGGCGCTACGATCACGATTGCCACGGGGGACATTCGAGCGATCAGTGCTTCCAACCCGACCGGACCGGGGGGCGCCGTCTTCGACGAAGGGACGGTATTGGACTCCGCGCTCAACGTGCGCATTCCCACTATCGTGCTGGATGCAGCCGAGAGCTGGAATGATGCCTACGGTGGCAACTGGATGGAGATCTTCATGCGGGCGGTCGGCAACGTCCTGTCGATCGAATCCGCCAACGAGCTGCCACCCTCCACGGTGATCGAAGAGACATCCCAGGTGGGTGAGCGAGTCTTCCCGAGCGATCACGACATCGTGCATGCCCAGCACGTCTTTCGGCCCGAGTCGAATGACATCGACATGTACCGCTTTCAGGTCAGCTCGTCGGGGCAATTCACGGCAGAAATCCTGGCGGAGCGACTTGCGGATCCCAGCTCCCTGGACGCCAGCATCACGCTCTATCGTCAGAACTCGGATGGCTCCCGTGAGGTCATTGCCCGCAACGAAGATTACTACAGCGAGGACGCCTATCTGAGCGTCGACCTGGAGATCGGATCGTACTTCCTGGCCGTTTCGTCCAGGGGCAATGATCTGTTCGATCCAAACGTGGAAAACTCGGGTTCCGGCGGGGTGACGCAGGGCGAGTATGAACTGAGGATGCACTTCCGGGACGACGCGGACTTGGGGATTGTCGATGCGACGGGGACCCTCTTGGATGGCGATTCCGACGGTGTGGCGGGAGGCGTGTACAATACGTGGTTCCAGTCTGCCAGTGTGTCGGACACGCTCTTTGTCGACAAATCCGCCGCCGCGGGTGGCAATGGCTCCCTGGCGACTCCGTTTCGCACCATCTCGGCCGCGTTTGCGGCTTCGCAGCCGGGTGACGTGGTCCGCATTGTGGGGAATGGCGGAGCGGACGGCAATCTGGCGACGCTCACCGACAATCGCCCCTTCGAAGTCGGTTTCAACTCGTTGGGACAGCCGCTGGCCGACGGCGCGCAGATGACCGTGCCGCGAGGGGTGACGGTCATGATCGATGCGGGCGCGGTCTTCAAGATGCGGCTTTCCAGCATCATCGTGGGGAGCACCTCACCGTCGGTGGATCGGAGCCGTGGGGTCCTGCAGGTCCTGGGGACGCCGGTCCACAACGTTTCTTTCACGTCACTGAACGACGAGACGATTGGCCTGGATTCCAGCCCCTTTGTCACGGTGGGTCGCGCCGGAGACTGGGGGGGACTCGAGTTCCGCAACGATGTGGACCGGAAAGAAGGACGCCTTGACGCGGAGGCTCAGGGGCTCTTCCTGAATACCGTGAACTTCGCCGACATCCGCTATGGTGGCGGTTCCGTTCTCATTGACTCGCAAGAGCGGGTGATTGCCCCCATCCAGATGGTCAGCGCGCGGCCGACGGTGGCGAACAATGCCATTCGCTTCAGCGCGGATGCCGCCATGTCGGCCAGTCCGAACAGCTTCGAAGAAACGAACTTTCATTCGACCGACTCGTTGGGCGTGGACTATCAAGCCGTACCGTTCACTTCCGATTATTCGCGGGTCGGTCCGAATATTCACGACAACCACTTATTCGATAATTCCGTGAACGGGCTGTTCGTCAGTGTCCAAGGGTCGGTCAACGGGGTGCTGGAAACCATGACCGTGGCGGGCCGCTGGGATGATGCGGACATCGTACACGTCGTGGGTGAGAATCTTGTCATCGCCGGTGGTGCGGGGGGGCTCTTGTTGCCGGCCGGCAACACCGATCCCGAGGCCCGCCGTGACGCCCGCTTGTCGGTCGATCCCGGGGTCGTCGTGAAGCTCGACGGTACGCGGATTGAGGTTGGCTTCAGCGCACAGTTCATCGCGGAAGGTTCTTCCGACGCGCCGATCGTCTTCACGTCAACTCGCGACGACCGGTTTGGGGCAGGTGGTACGTTTGACACTACGCCCCGCAGCACGGCCGCACCTGAGGCCGGTACCTGGAGCGGCATCTATGCCTCACCGACGTCGAGCCTCAGCCTTGATTACGCGCAACTCCATTTTGCCGGCGGCGTCAGTAGTGTCGAGGGGACCTTCGCGGGCTTCAACGCCGTCGAGGTGCACCAGGCCCGAGCCCGTATCGCCCATACGCGGTTTGAATCCAATGCCGATGGTGTTGGGGGACTCGTTCCTTCCTCGGCTTCCGATCGGGCAGGTCGCGGTCCCAACGACGAGGCCGTCATCTTCGTGCGGGGCGCCCAACCCGTCCTTTGGAAGAATACCTTCGTCAGCAGTGTCGTTCGTTCGAACGACAATGGCGGCTCCAGCCTGCCTGCCATCTCCATCAACGTCAATGCCTTGAATCACCAATACGTTCGTGACCTGGGCCGCCAGACGAACCGATCCGATTCACACGGTGGTTCGCTCAATAATCAGGGGCCCCTGGTACGAGGCAACCGCTTTTCCCAGCCGGCGGGAAGCGGTGATGTGCTGCTAGGGATGTTTGTCCGCGGTGAGGTGTTGACCACCGAGAGCGTCTGGGACGACACAGATATCACGCACATCGTGGCGGGAGACATCATATCCCCCGATTTCCACACCTACGGTGGTTTGCGGCTGCAGAGTGCACCCGGCGAAAGTCTGGTCGTGAAGCTGGGTCAACCCTCGGCACAGGTCTCTTTCAGCAGCGCGAGTTACGCCACGAGTCTCCCCACCACGGCGATCACGGCCGGTGACCTGAATGGCGACGGCAATGCCGACCTGGCGGTGGCCACCACGGGTACCTCGGTGGAAGTCCTTCTGAACCAAGGGACAGGGACCTTCGGGGCGTCGACCAGCATCGACGTGGGTAATCCCGTCCGCTCCATCGATGCAGGGGACATGGATGCCGACGGCGACATCGACCTCGTGGTGGGAACGACGGCCAATGTCCTGGTACTGATCAACGACGGCGCGGGACTCTTCACCGCCGGCACAGGGATACCTCCCGGGGGTGCACAGCTTACGCAGATCGAACTGGCGGACCTCGATGGCGACCAGGACCTGGACGTGGCAGTGGCCTTCGCCGCCGATCCCAACATTTCGATCATTACGAACGACGGGATGGGGGCGCTGAATACGGGGAGTACCTTCCCCGCGGCGACCGGTGGATCGCTCGATCTGGACGCGGGAGATGTCGATGGCGATGGGGACCTGGACCTGGTGGTGGCCAAGGCCGCGCCCGTGGCGGCCGTGGCGCTGTTGGTCAATGACGGCACGGGCAGCTTCGGCGGTGCAATCCTGATCCCAACTCCCGCCACGGCGCAAAGCGTGGTCCTGGCCGATTTGAATGGCAACGGAAGCCTGGACCTGGGCGTCGGCTCGGCGGGTCAGGTCTTTGTCTCGCTGGGCAATGGGGACGCCACCTTCGGCGCGTTTCAGGCCAATCCCGTCCTGAGCAACGCCCGTGACATTGACGCCGTGGATATCAACGGCGACGGGACGCTCGATCTGGTCACCAGCAACGCGCCGGCGGGGGTGGTTTCCATATTGCAGGGTGCGGGGGACGGATCGATTGAATCGACCTCCAATATCAACGCGGGCGGGGGTGCCGGCCTGGTGCTGACGGACGTGGACCGCGACGGCGATTCCGACATCGGCGTGGCCACCGGCGCGCCGCGTGTGTCGGTACTGTACAACGGCCGGTCCGCTACCGGTGGCGGCGGCTTCCTGGCCACCGGCCAGCCGCTCGAAAACGACGACCGCATCGGCGGACGTATCCAGATCGTCGGCCAGCCCGGTTCGCCGGTAATCCTGACCTCGCTGGCAGACGACACGGTCGGCTCCGGTTTCCTGCTCGACGGCACCTCCGTCACCGATACCAATGCGGATGGCAATGGCACGGCACCCACCCCGGGTGAGTGGGGCGGCATCACGCTGGGCACGTACAGCCATGACCGCAACGTCGAGATCATTAATGAAACGGAGGCACCCGATGCGGTGTCGCCGGGAACCAACGGCACGCCGCTGACGGCTCAGCCCCTGGGCCAGCTGGCACGGTCCGAGAAAGCGGGGGATGAGAACCGCCGCCTGGGGTTCGAGATCCACGGGTTCCTCACGGCCGGGGAGGCGGATGTCTACAGTTTTCAAGGGACTGCCGGAACGGAAGTCTTTCTCGATGTCGATCGGACCAGCGGCTACCTGGATTCGGTCGTGGAGCTCATCAGCAGCACGGGACAAGTCCTGGCTTCGTCCGACAGCAGCTACCGCGAGGAGATCCATCCGTCCGAACTGACTGGCTCGGGCTCCCCTCTGCAGCGATCGTCGTTTGTGAATGACGACTTCCGCACGACGAATGTCAAGGACCCGGGCATGCGAGTGACATTGCCAGGCGCCGTGGGCGCGACGAATCTCTACCATATTCGGATCCGAATGAGTTCCGACGGTCAGCCCACCAGCGGCCCGGATCGACGCCTGGGGGGCAGTTACGAATTCAATATGCGGCTGCGGAACACCGATGAGATCTCCGGTTCCACCATTCGCTATTCGGATATTCGCTACGCGACGGATGCCATCGTGTTGCAGGGGCAACCCGGGCACAGTCCCCTGCTGGGCGAGATCGCCGAGACATCGGCTGCCAACGAAGCGCTGGATCAGGCCCAGTTCATCGGTAACGTCATGACGAGCGATCGGGGTGCGGTCAACCTGACCGGGCAGTTGTCAAGCTCGGGGGACGTGGACTGGTATCGTTTCGACGTCCGTTACGATCAGGTGTCGAGTGCCCTGAGTTCCCCCTCGCTTCACACCGTTTCTCCGCTCATTTTCGATGTGGATTACGGCGACCAGCTGGCCCGGCCCAATACCTCAATCTACTTGTACGATGGCGCGGGGAATCTGATCTTCTTCAGCCAGGATTCCAATGCCCAGGCGGACCTCACCACCACGGGCTCGGCGTTCGGCATTCAAGACCTCTCGCGGGGCTCGTTGGGGACCAAGGATGCCTTCCTGGGTCCGATCAGCCTCCGCAATGGGACCTACTTCATGGCCGTCAGCTCGTCGGCACGCGTGCCGGATCTGCTGGCCGACACGGGAGTCAAGGGAACGGGTGCCCTGACGGTCCGTACGGAACCTATCACGTCGGTGAATCGTGTTGCCGAGGATCGGATCGGGGCTGGGCAGGGCGCCTATGAACTGCCGCAGGTCCCGCTCCTGATCGACGATTCGAGTGTTGTCAATTACCACCTGGGGGATGTCGCACTCTATGTCAGTACTGCTCCGCTGGGTGGCCCCACGCAGATCTCGCTCGTAGACCCCTTCACCGGTAGTACCCTGTCGAACAATGAGACCTTGACCGTGGGTTCGTTCGGCCGGGAGGTTCGCGACATTGCCATGCGTCACAGCGGGACCCTGTTCGGGTACGGCGTCGACCTGTCCGACGGTGACCCGACGGACGAAGGGGCGGACGACTACCTGCAGATCAATACCGAGGACGCCACCATCACCCAGATCGGGGATCATGGCGTGGAGACGCTTGAGGGTGCCGTCGATGACATGATGATGCCCGCTTGCGAGGAGCCGCCCGAAGAGAGTGACGTCGGGATCCACGTCGAGGGGATCACCTACGGCCTGTTTGGTTCGACGCATCGCGGGTTCTTTGTCGGCAATCGTGCCGACGAGGCGTTGCCCCCCTGTCTGGCCTATAACATGAACATGCTGTACATGTTCGATCCGGACACGGGCGTGGCGACCAGTGCACCGGCCACGGATCGCGACGACGCTGGGGTGACCCAATCCCCATCGCCCGGCACCCGGATCGTGGAACGCGGCGTTTTCAATACGGCGATGGAAGGTGCCGGAACGGTAATTACCGGGATCGCAGTGCTCCCTTCGGGGCAGCTATTCGCGGTATCGAACAAGGGTGGTCTGTATCGGGTCAATAACCCGACCGGCGCGGACCAAGGAACGGGCATGGCCACGTTCCTGGGCAAGGTGGGAACCGGAAACCCCAGTTTCACCGGACTCGTCGCTGGTCCCGCCAATGTCGAAGATGGCCGCTATGCCAACATGCTGTTCGCCATCGACGCGACAGGCATGATCCGCGCCTTTAACACCAGTCGCACGCTGCAAAACGTCTTCTACAACGGGACATCCAGCATCTCCACCGGGATCGCGGGGGCCAATGGCCTGGCATTCTCGAATTTGGACTTCAACCTGTGGCATTCCACGCCCAACCGCAATGGGGATGCCGGGCATGGCGTGGATCAGCCGCCCGACTTTACGCGCAGGAGCGCCCAGGGCGGCACGAGCTATCACTTTGGATATGAAAACCGGATGCGGAATGGCTTGCCACCCAATCCGGCCCTCGAGGTGGATCACCAGGATTACAATTTCCCCGGGGGTGCCCACGGCAGCCTGATGACGCTCCCCTTTAGTCTGAAGGGATACGAAGCGGCTGATCGCCCCTACTTCTCGTTCAATTACTTCCTGCAAACGGAGCAGGACAGTGGCGACCTCGGCGAGATGACCGACTCCTTCCGCGTCTCTGTTGCCGATGCTTCCGGTGCCTGGCGCCTGATGGGTACGAATAACGACTTTCAGGGTCCCTTCGATGAGTTTGACTACAATGCAGGGACGGTAGAGATCTCCGATGTACCGGGGGCTTCCGGTCTGAACGAATGGCGTCATGCCCGCATCGACCTGTCCCAGTTCGCCGGTCGGGAAAACTTGCGAATTCGGTTCGATTTCGCCACCGCAGGAAGCTTGAACCTCGGAAACGTTCCAGATCCCAATGCCCCCACGCTGCGAACCGGTGGCGACGAACTCATTGCGATGGATTCCGACAAGATCCAAGATGGGGACACGTTTGTCATATTCCGCAACGGCAACTCCAACAGCCCCGTGACGTTCGAGTTCGACCTGGGCCATTCCCTCGTGATCCCCGATGCGAGTACCATCGTCGACGGGCATACCATTTCGATTACCACGGGTGCCACGACACGCCAGTTCGAATTCGATACGGACGGTGTGACCGGCGCGGGGACTATTCCCGTGCGCATCAGCCATGCCAACTCGCCCGAAGCGATAGCGGAGATCCTGTCGGGCGTGATCGACAGCACGCCATTGACGCTCACGCCGCATCTCTACCGAAACACGATCAATTTCGAGGCGGCCACGGCCCCGACCGTGGACCTCACGGGTGCACCGGAGTTCACATTGACGGGCAGCCCGGGCATCGGACCCGGTCGAACGGCAATCCGGCTCAGCAAGGGGCTGCCCGCCTACGATCCGATGGCGCCCGACGTCGTGGAAGCCATGCTTGGTCCCTTGGCATCGGTGTTCACGAACAACGTCGTTGATGTCATCAAGACGCAGCGAGATACCATCCGCATCATGGGTCACGCCGTGGACAATGCAAACACGGGTCCATTGGGCGTGTCCAACGCTGGAGGCGTGAACGGGATCCCGGGCGACGCGTTCGGTGATGTCCTCAATCGAACCTCGCTCTTGAATAATGCCTTTGAAGGAGCCTATGTCGATGACCTGCTGATCGGCTTCACCGCGCGGGGTGAAATGGTGTCGGGCGCGACGGGCGGTCAGACCTTCGTGGCCTCTCCGGCACCTCCGACCGACATCACGACGGGAATCTACCAGATTGAGATCCGTCCAGCCTCCGATTTCACGTTCGCCAGCCCAACCCCGCCCAACTCCGTCAACCCATTTCCGGATGCCCTCTTCCGATCGTTTGACGTGCGGGACCGATTGGTACAGGGCTTTGCCCTGGAGATGCCGGCAGGCTGGCAGATCCGCGACGGCGAAACGCTACGGCTGGGAGGACTCACGCTGGAGTTCGAAAACCAGGACCTGGGCAACGGAGTCGCCAGTGGCAACGTGGCTGTTCCCTATACGACGGGCATGACGGCGGAAGAGCTGGCCCAGAGTTTTGCGGTGCTGGTTAACTCGTTGACCGCTCAAGGGCGCCTTCCCGTAGCCGCTGATGTGGCCGTGACCGGCACACGAGTCGATATCCACGGTCCCACTTGGGTGCTGCCCGTGGATCAGCGCCTGGATGAAAACGAATCCAACGACACACTGTTGACGGCCGTCGATTCGCGGATCCCCCAGGGGACCACAGGTACGTTCCGGGCCAAGGGCATTATCGGCGACAACTACGTCCTTGATCCGTTCTACAACCCGATTGATCGGAATGCCATCCGCCGCGCACTGGACGTCGACATGGTCCGCTTCGAACTGGTGGCCGGCCAGCGACTGGAGATCGACATCGACGCCTACGAGAACGATTACTCGGACCCCGTCCTGCGTCTGTTCGATCATACCGGTGTGGAGCTCGCCAACAGCGACGACCAGACGGCGCCAGGCGAATCGGCGAGCCGATCGCTGCGGGACCCCTATTTGACCTTCGTTGCCCCCGCGGATGGCGTCTATTTTGTGGGGATCAGCAACTTTGACAACTTCATCTACGATCCCAATGTGCCATTGAGCGGACTGGCGACCGCCGTCAGCACGGGCACCTACGAGATCATTGCCCACGTGGGAGGCAATACGGCCTCCACGCTGGTCTTCAATGACCGCGGCGATTCGAATCGATTCCGGGATCAGGGACAGCTGGTGATTCAGGCCAACCGCATCAGCAATTCCAGCGGCTTTGGCATCATTTCCGAGGCGGGTTCCCGCGATGATGTCTCCGGAACGCCGCATCCGGGCAGTCCCCAGATTCTGCGGGAAGTCAACGTGCAGCGTCTGACTCGCGGTGCCGTCATTCAGAACAACCTCGTCGTGAATAACGGCGACGGCGCGATCCGTTTCTCGGGAACTCCGGGAGGCGGTCCCGATGGCGCGGTGCCATTCGGCCGCATCGTCAACAATACCCTCCACGGCGTGGGTGGGGATCAACCCGCACCGGGTGCCGGCGATGACGTGGGCATCCAGGTCGAGAACAGTGCCAGCCCCACGATCTTGAATAACATCATCGCCAACTTCGATTCCCCCATTACCATCGACGGCACGTCGAGCACGACGGTCTACGGCGGAAACCTCTACCGGCGCAATACGAATGATCCCTACCGCTCGTCACCTGGTCTGGGCTCGTTTGACATCGATCTGGACAGTCCCACGCAGGCCAACAAGACCCTCTTCATCAATGCGGCGGCCGGGAACTTTTACCTGGCTCCCGGATCTCTGGCCATCGACAGTTCGCTGGACACCCTGCAGGATCGGCCGGAACTGGTGACCGTGCTCAATCCGCTGGGCATCCTGCCGTCTCCCATCCTGGCCCCATCCCGTGACCTGAATGGGCTCTTGCGGGTCGATGATCCCACAGTGGAGCCGCCCTTGGGTGTCGGGCAGAATGTCTTCAAGGATCGAGGCGCGATCGATCGGTCGGATACCATTGGCCCGCAAGCGGAACTGGTGACACCCGCGGACAATGATCCAGAAGGAGTCGATCAGGACCCAGCGCAGAACGACGTCAAGCTGCAGAGCGGACCCTTGTCGGTCATCGCCATGCGTCTGGTCGACGTCGCGGCCCTCGGTGGCGTCATGCAGGGCTCGGGCATCGATGACGACTCCGTGGATGCTGCCGATGTCGTCATCACGCGGGATGGCAATTTGCTGGTTCAGGGCGTGGACTATCAGTTCAATTACGACCGCACCAACAATCGCATCCTGCTGGTCCCGCTGGCCGGTGTGTTCGCTCCGGGTACTTATGCCGTGACCCTCGACAATGCCGGGATCCGCGACATTGCCGGCAACGCATTGCAATCCAACAACACCAGCGGCGACACCCAGTTCCGCATCTTCCTGGGTCAGGGAATTGACTTTGGGGACGCGCCGGACCCATTCCCCACGCGGTTGACATCCACGGTCGATGCCGCACGGCATATCATTGAACCAGGCTTTTTCCTGGGGACGGGCGTGAACGGTGAATCCAATGGGACCCCGTCGCTCGCGGCCACCGGCGACCTGGGGGATGACGGTGTCTCGTTTGCGGGACTGCTGCGCCAGGGCATGACTGTCAGCATGTCGGTAACGAGTTCCGGGATCGGCTTTGTCGATGGCTGGATCGATTTCGATCAGGATCAGGTATGGGAGCCCGAGGAACAGATCTTGACGTCCGCAGCGGTGACCGCGGGAGTCAGCACGTTCGATGTCGAGATTCCCGCCGCGGCCGTGCTGGGGGGCACCTTCGCCCGTTTCCGACTGAGCCGCGAAGGGGGCTTGGGTGTGACCGGACTCGCCAACAATGGCGAAGTGGAAGACTACCGGCAGATCATCAGTGATCCGGGGATTGACTTCGGCGACGCGCCTCCCCCCTACCCCACCACGATTGCCAACGGTGGGACGGGGCCGTCGCACGTGATCGTGCCCGGTTACTTCCTGGGCTCGACCATCACCCCCGAAGACGACGGGATTCCCTCGGCCAATGCCACGGGCGACACGGGTGACGACGGTGTTACCTTCAACGCGATGCTGGTGGCCAACAGTACGACGGCCGTCACCATTGTGGCTTCCGCCGCGGGTCGTGTGGACGGCTGGATTGATTTCAACCGCGATGGCGACTGGGACGATGCCGGCGAGCAGGTCTTCAGCAGCCAGGCAGTGGTTGCGGGGTCCAATGCCTTGACCGTCTCGACTCCGCAGGATGCGGTGGCGGGTACGTCCTTTGCCCGCTTCCGCTTCAGTTCCGCAGGTGGGCTTGATCCCACGGGTCCCGCCAACGACGGGGAAGTCGAGGACTACAGCGTCACGATCTCTCCTGAGATTCTGCCCGACACGTTTGATTTCGGCGACGCGCCCGATCCCACGTTCCCGACGCTGCTGGCCAGCGACGGCGCCCGTCACGTTATCGTACCGGGCATCTTCCTGGGTGCGACGATTTCGGGTGAACCAGATGGACAACCTTCGTCGCATGCCTCCGCGGATGTCTCCGATGACGGGATCACCTTCAGCGATCTCCTGGCTGGAAACGTAGCCACGATCACAGTGACCGCCAGCCAAGGCGGACAGCTCGATGGCTGGATCGATTTCAATGGCGATGGCGACTGGGATGATGCCGGCGAGCAAGTCTTTGACAATCGGCCGATTGACGGCGGCGCAAACGTCCTGACGATCACGATTCCATCTGATTCCTTTAACGGATCCGTACTGTCACGTTTCCGTTTCAGCTCGGCAGGTAATCTCGAGCCAACGGGGCAGGCGCTCGATGGCGAGGTGGAGGACTATGCCGTCACGTTGATCCAGCCACTCTTGACGTGGCACAATTTCAGTAATCCTCCCGACGTCGACAACCAGAACGATATCTCTCCGATTGACGCCCTGCTGGTCATCAATGAACTCTCATTCCGGCAGAGCAGCGATCCGATCACGGGCCAGTTGAACCCGGATCCGATGCCGCCCCCGTTCTTCGATGTGAACAACGATGGATTTGCGTCGCCGATCGACGCCCTGCTGGTGATCAACGCCTTGCCCACAAGTGGCTCGCGTGCCGCCAGCTCGTCGTCGGCCTCGAGCGGACTGGCACCGAGTCCCCTTCTGGTGGCGATGGATCACCAGCTCCGGTCTGGTGAATGGGATGACCTGGCAGCGCCTTCATTGGCCTCGACATCGCTCGACGATTCTGGCTCCCAAATTGCTGAGCCAGAGGTCGATGGTGGTGGTCTGGTGCGGAGCATCGCGCTGCGTGCCGTGCACAGCGACGATCGGCAGCAGTCGGCGTCGCGGTCCGACCGTGCCGCACGGTCGCGACACGGCTCGGAGGAGCTTTCCTCCCTAGATCGCCTGTTCGCCAACTGGAGCTAAGGTCCTATCCAAGTACCCTCTCCCCCGCTTCGGGGGAGAGGGCTGGGTGAGAGGGTCTTCTG
>WPCK01054497.1_pt1 | contig 30854 bp, 23 predicted proteins | sample 5399851 | NCBI WGS metagenome assembly WPCK01 (sample SAMN12869471, study PRJNA574797) | sludge metagenome | isolation source: wastewater treatment of pH11 | place: China:Beijing | collected 2019-05-20 | reverse complement strand
AGGGGGCGATCTGCTCCCCAACGTCAACCGCTGGCGAGGCCAGCTGCAACTGGACCCGCTCGATGCACGCGGGCTCGAAGAACTCGTGCGCCGCCGCGACGTCGGCGGTGTGGACTCGGCCCTGGTCGAAATGGAAAGCTCGGGCGACGAACCTTCCGCCCGAACGATCGTGGCCGCCATCACGTACCAGGGCGACCAAGCCTGGTTCTTCAAAATGATGGGGGACCGAACGCTGGCCCAGCAGGAACGGCCGCGTTTCGATGCGTTTCTGGATTCAGTGGAGTTCTCTCAGTAAAAGGCCGTTCATGTCCAGCACGGAATCCATGGGCCTGGGTAAATCACTTCCCGGCGTGCCCTCCATCACGACCTGGCCATTCGACCGCCTTCTCGGGGGTTGGCATTCCCTGGTTCAGGGCCTGGCATCGCTCAAGCTGACACTCGTACTCTTCGCCCTGTCCTTTTTCCTGATCATCGTGGGAACGCTGGCGCAGTGGGACAAGAACATGTGGCAGGTCTTGTCCGATTACTTCCGGGCCTATGTCGCCTGGATCGACCTGCAGCTGTTCCTGCCACCCTCGTTTTTTCCTCGGGCACCACGGATTCCTGGCGGGTTCTTTTTCCCCGGTGGCAAGACCCTGGGGATCCTGCTGATGATCAACCTCGTCGCGGCCCACAGCACCCGATTTCACGTCGTGGCCAAAGGACGTCGCCGTGTCCAGGGCTGGCTCTGCATGGCAGTGGGAATGGTCCTGACCCTGCTGGTCATCCTGACTTCCCAAGGCCAAGGGGGTATCCAGGGGAAGCCGCTGATTACGTATGACTCATACTGGCAACTGCTTCGCCTTTCCAGTGTGCTCGCCTTCGCCTACTCCCTTTACACCACGTTCCGCATACGCCGCGAACGTCGCGCCCAGTTCTGGGTATCCGTGATGGGAACCGCCTTGTCGGCCGCCATCTGCGTCGTTCTGCTGGTGTGGGGGGGAGCACACCGCCTGAGCGATTCCTCCATGCGGATCCTATGGCAGATGGGACAATGTCTGGTTCCCGCGGTCACCGTGCTGGTGGCGGGCATCCTGCTGTTCCGCCAGCGAGGTGGCGTCGTGGCCATCCATCTGGGTGTCGCCCTGCTGATGATCGGCGAACTGGTCGTGGGACTGTTCGCCGTCGAAGAACAAGTCACGCTGGTGGAAGGCAGCTCCACGAATTACGCGCTCGAGACCCACCAGGCGGAACTGGCCGTCATCGATCGGGCACCGCAGGACCACGATGTGGTGACGGCAGTCCCGTTCTCGCGATTGCGACCCGGAGAGACGCTTTCGGACCCGCGACTGCCGTTCGATCTGGAGCTCGTGGAGTATTTCCGGAATTCGTCACTGACGCCGGCGACCGACCAGGAGCCCAGTCGTGCCACCCGGGGCCTGGGACAGAAATTCACTGCGGTACCCCAACGGAGTTCGGGAGGTGCCGATCCGAATCAGCTGGCCGACATCGCCTCGGCCTACATTCGGGTCCTTCCCAAGGACGGTTCGCAGGGGGATATCTACCTGTTCTCGCAGGACCCGCGAATCGAGCTCAGGCCGGAACCCATTGTGGCCAACGGGCACACGTATGAAATGACGCTGCGGGCCAAGCGCAATTACAAACCCTATACGGTCGAGCTGCTGGACGTCCGCAAAGAAGACTATTTGGGAACCGAGCAGCCGCGTGACTACTCGTCGTTTGTGAATATCACCAATGCCCGGGGGGAACAAGAGCTCTCCAACTACCGCATCTGGATGAATAATCCGCTTCGATACGCTGGAGAGACGTTCTATCAAAGCAGCTATGGGCGCGTACCATCGGGTGAGTATTCCACCCTTTCCGTCGTTACCAACGAGGGATGGATGATCCCGTACCTGGCCTGCGTCTTTGTTCTGCTGGGCATGTTATTTCATTTTGGCACAACCCTCTCGCGATTCCTGGGGCGCGTACGACCGATCGAGCGTACGGTCGGCGGATGGCGATTACCCCTGGTCGTGATGGCGGTGTTTGCGAGCCTGATGCTGTTGGCTGCGCGAGAAAGGCCCCCTGAGGCGTCGCAATGGCAATTGAGCGTGTTTTCCCAATTACCCGTGATCTACGAAGGCCGGATCCAGCCGATCGACACGCTCGCTCGCAACAGCCTGCTCATCGTATCGAACAAGCAATCGCTCCGGGCACTTCGGGGAGACGAATCCAAGTCCGAGGCGGCGTCGGGTCCTCGTCAGCCCGCCCTGAAGTGGCTGTTGGACGTGGCCAGCGGGTCGCCGGACGCTCGGAAACAGCGAGTCATTCGCATCGAGAACCTGGAGGTTCAGAACCTGCTCGGTGTGGAGCGCCGTCATGGGTTCCTCTATAGCCTGGAGGAAATCGCCGCTGGCTTGCCGGCTCTGGAGGCCGCCGTGCAAAAGGCGTATGAACTGCAGCGAACGGATCCCACCCGGCTGACGCTCGAACAGCGGAAGGTGGTGGAATTGGCCGAACGCCTGCAGGCCCTGAAAAAGCTCCAGATCGCCTTTCAGCCCACGCCGTTTCCTCCGTTGCCCACGGAAAAAGAAGCTGCCGAAGACCCAGATGGTTCTCAGAAACGGCTCGAATTGGTGGCCGGCATGGCCCAGGAGGCCGTGCGCCGCGCGGCCGAGTCCAAGCAGAACGGGATCCCGCTGGTGGTGCCCGGCGATAAGAAAGACGACTGGCTACCCTTCGGATCGGCGGTCGATCGAGCCTACGTAGGACGGATGATGATGGGAACGCAGCCAACGTTTCCCGTGGTGGCATGGAGCCGCATCCTGGATGCGTACGCCGACCAGAGTCACCACGACTTTGATCGTGCCGTGGCCAGCTACCGAAAGTATTTGGAAAAGCAGCCGTCGGGGGTCGACTTCGCCAAGGTCGACTTCGAGGCCTTTTTCAATCGCTTTCAGCCGTTCTTGTGGGCTCGCTGGTCCTACCTGGTGGCCTTTGTGCTGATCGCCATTTCCTGGCTGCGGTGGCATGGGCCGCTGCAGCGCGTGGCATTTTGGTGGATTGTCGCGACCCTGGCGTTGCACACCTTTGCGCTGGGGGCCCGGATCTACATTTCCGGCCGGCCCCCCGTGACCAACCTGTACACGTCGGCAGTCTTCATCGGCTGGGCCATGGTGGTCCTGGGGCTGCTCTTTGAAGTCGTCTTTCGCCAGGGGCTCGGTCAAGTCATCTCTGCCATCTGCGGGTTTGCCACCCTGCTGATCGCCCATTATCTCGCGGGCGATGGCGACACCTTGAAAGTCCTGCAGGCGGTGCTGGACACGCAGTTCTGGCTCGCCACGCACGTCGTTTGCATCACGCTGGGCTATAGCACGACGTTCTTGGCCGGCGCCTTTGGCACGGCGTACATCCTCGGCCGCTATGTCGGCGTTGCATGGACCGAGCAACGCGACGAGGCGCTCGGCAACATGATCTACGGCACCGTTTGCTTCGCCCTGTTCTTCAGTTTTCTGGGGACCTTGCTGGGCGGATTGTGGGCGGACGACAGCTGGGGTCGGTTTTGGGGCTGGGACCCCAAGGAAAATGGCGCGCTGATGATCGTGCTGTGGAATGCCATGGTGCTACACGCGCGCTGGGACAAGATGATTCGTATTCGGGGCATGGCGGTCATGGCCGTGCTCGGAAATATCGTAACCGCCTGGTCGTGGTTTGGGGTGAACGAGCTGGGCATCGGACTGCATTCTTACGGGTTCACGGAGGGGGTCTTGCCGGCACTGGGCGGCTTCGCGCTCACCCAGCTGATGATCGCCGTTCGGGGCATGATGGCACCGCGAACCGCCGGTAGCCCCGGAACGCATCCCGGTCTCCCCGCGTGACGATGGGCATGTCGCACTATTTTGTCTCCGACCTGCATCTGTTTGCCCGGCGATCGCAGGCTGACAAATATATGTCACAGATGGAGGCGGCGGCGGAAGAGGCGGGGTTCTTCGTACTGGGGGGGGATATCTTCGATTTCAAATGGTCGACGCTGCCATCATTCGATGCCACAGTCGAGGCAGCGATCCAATGGCTGGATCGGCTGGTGGAAAGATGCCCTCGTACCCAGTTCCATTTCCTTCTGGGCAATCACGATTCGCATCCTCGATTCGTCGAACGCCTTTCCGAATGGGCGAAGGGACAGCCGCGATTCGAGTGGCACCATGAATACCTGCGCTTGGGCAACGCGATTTTCTTGCACGGCGACGTGGTGGATCGGCCCATGACCACCCAGCAGCTGCTGGCGCATCGCCAGCGTGCGAGCCATCGAAAGCGGATCCGATCCCGGGGGATGCATCAGTTGTATGATCTGGCCATCACCGCCCGCCTGCACGTGATGGCCGCCTGGGCGGTCCATCGCAAGGACCGCGTCGCCGATCGTATTCTTTACTACCTGAATTCGATCGGCGAAGGACCGGAATCCGGGGTGAGCCAGGTCTTCTTTGGGCATACGCACGTCCCCCTGCGGGCCTACCAGTACGGCGGATTGACCTTCCAGAACGGCGGCGCACCGATGCGGGGAATTCCCTTTGCCATTCTCCCGTTTGAACTGCCGCACGGCGTTTGAGGGAGAAGCCCCGTCACGACCGGTGCGACTCAAGAGGATGCGGTAAGCTCCGCGTCCAACCTGTCCAGCAGCCCTTCGGGGATATCGGTTCCCGCGTCGCATTCGGGCTCCAAATCCTCGTCCTGCGGCACACCGAGGACTCGGATGAGCCGCTGACCGGGATAACAAATACGCGGCGTCTGACCCAGCAAGCTGCCCCAGAAACTGAATCCCGACCCGGAGGAGATCAAGAGCGAGGAATCGGCCATGGCCAGCAGGTCCGTGACGGCCGCCTGACCCACCATCCAATCAACGCCAGGCAACGTCAAGAGCGGTTCCAGCTCGTTGGCATTGCCGTCGGAATACAATCGTACGGGCACATCGCGCCCCATTCGCCGCCGCAGACTCGTAAGAACCTCATGGTACCAGGCGATCGGGATCCGCGTATTGGTTTGACCACCGCGGAGTTCCTCGATGTGATGCGGTTGGCGGAAGTCGGTCAACCGGACATGCACGGCAATGTGCGTCTGCTTCGGACGACCTGGCCGAAACGACGGCCTGGTCATCTTCGTCAGGGCCTGTCGCAGTAACTGCGAATGCCCCAGGATTTCGGCATAGAGTGGTTTGGAATCGCGGAAACTCGACCAGGTCTTGAACACCACCATGGTGCGAGGTTCCAAGTATGAAACGTCATCGAGATCGATATCCTTCGCCAGGACCTTGCGGGAAGTGCAGAGCAGGTACCAGCGCTGGGCACCGCAAATATAGTGATCAAACTGAAAACACCGATTGTAATGCCGTTTGTCGCGCTCGCGGCGGAGGTAGGGACCGATCCTCACAAACGGCCACTGGGGGGCCAACATGGGAACCCGATGCCGTGCGCTCCAGACACAACAGCGCCCCCATGCCAGAAGGCTATGCGCAAGGCCCGTATGGCCGACCTGGGGAAACCCACACACGTGGTAGCGCTGAGCGAGATACAACATGATTGGCTTCGACTACCACTGCCCCAAATCACAAGTACCATGGGGCGACCTGCATGTCGAGCGGTCCCGCGTCCGTCGGCCGAAGGCGCAGGAGAGGGCCGCGGCGGCCCTGCGCAACATGGCGATCACCCCGGCATCCCTTGCAATGGCTCCCTGCCGCCAAAATTACCAGGGTTGCCGACCCATGGCAACCGATTTATACTTTTGGATTCGCAATTTAACGCAACGATTACGCCCGTCCGGAAATTCGGCCATGAAGAAAGAGATCCACCCCGATTACTTCGAAACGAAGGTCACCTGCAGCTGTGGCAATTCGTTTGTGACCCGCAGCACGAAGAAGGAGCTGAAGGTCGACATCTGCAACTGCTGTCATCCGTTCTTCACGGGTCGGCTCAAGTACGTCGACGCGGCAGGCCGCATCGAGAAGTTCCAGAGCCGCTTTTCCGCCGGCAGCTATGCCAGTCTGGAAAAGACCCCCAAGAAAAAGAAGCCCGCCAAGGTATCGTAGCGGTCCGCGGACGTGCTCCAGGACATAGGCTTCCCGCCCGTGTCCCTGCGGGGAAGACTCTCAGGCTGGATGCGTAAGCCACATGCGTGAGATGTTGGATGAAAAGCTGGAGCGCTTTGAGCATCTCGAGCGGCTCATGTCCGATCCCGCCGTCCTGGCGGACTCTCTGAAAATGGCGGCCGTGGCCCGCGAGCACGGTTCGCTCAATAAACTCGCCACCAAGTACCGTCGTTTCCGGGAGGTGAATCACACGATCGCCGAGGCGCAGGAAATGCTGCTCGGTACCGATCCGGAACTTCGGGAACTGGCGGAACTGGAACTGCCTGAACTCAAGCAGACACGGGAAGAACTCTGGCACGACCTTTTGGACCTCACCGTCGGCGGCGAGGACGCCAATCGCACCCGCTGTGTGATGGAAATCCGAGCAGGTACCGGGGGTGAGGAAGCCGCACTCTTCGCCCACGACCTGTTCCAGATGTACAAGCGGCACGCCGAACTGAAGGGGTGGAAATCGGAAATTCTCGCCGCCAGTCCCACGGAACTGGGGGGCTTCAAGGAAATCACGCTGGCGTTTCAAGGGGAGGGTGTCTACCGCGAACTGCAGTACGAAAGTGGTGGCCATCGCGTGCAACGCGTCCCCGATACCGAAGCCAAAGGCCGAATCCACACCTCCGCCGCGACCGTGGCCGTACTGCCCGAACCCGAAGATGTGGAAGTCGATCTCAAGCCCGATGACTATCGCCTGGACAAGTTTTCGGCCAGCGGGCCCGGTGGCCAGCACGTGAACAAGACCGAGTCGGCTATCCGACTGACGCATCTGGAAACCGGCATCGTCGTGCAGTGCCAGGATGAAAAGAGCCAGCACAAGAACCTGGCCAAGGCCCTCCGCGTGCTCAAGTCCCGGCTCTACGATCGCAAGATGGAAGAAGAGCACGCCAAACGGGCCGAACAGCGGAAAACCCTGGTCGGTTCGGGGGATCGCAGCCAGCGGATCCGCACCTATAACTTCCCCGACAATCGGCTGACCGACCACCGCATCAATCTCACGCTGTATAAACTCGACCAGATCATGGACGGCAATTTACAGCCCGTCAGCGACGCACTGATCGACCATGACCGAAACCAGCTGCGGCGGTCCATGGACGAATCAGGGCCGTGACCGCCCCGGTGCTTCAAGGGGCTTCGTCCAGTGCCGCCAGCGGATTCTCCCGCGTCAGCTGTTCAATCTCGCGAACCGCCAGTCCCAGATCGTTCCGCAGGCGATCGGCGACCGATCGCATCGTTGTGGCGGCCCCTCGCAGGTGCGTGCGATCGGCCGACCAGGTCGCCAGAGACTCGTCCACCACAACGCGTTCGCCCGCCAGCCGATACGTCCCCGGCCCCAGGCCGGCAGCCGCGATGGCGTCGGTGACGACGAAGGCGCGTTCCAGCCCGGTGCACCTCAGGTAGTTTCGCAATGCCACGAAGGGGACATGCACGCCGTCGGCGATGAAGCTGACCCAGAGTCGATCGGCAAGCGTCAGCACCCGCTGGATGATGTTGTCATGCCGGTGCAGCCATAGCGGGCAGCCGTTTCCCAGGTGAGTGAACAGGGAAAGGCCCGCGTCGATGGCGGCACGGAGCTGATCGGTCGATGCGTCGCAATGGCCGGCGGCGATGCGGACGCCGTGACGCGCCAGTTGCCTGATGACGCGCTGCCCCGGATCCCGCTCGGGGGCCAAGGTCACAAGCCGCACCAGTCCCCCACCGGCATCCAGAAGACGTTGCATTTCTTCCTCATCCGCCACGCGCATGGCGCGTTCCGGGTGCGCCCCACGATACCCCGGCTGCTCGTTCAGAAACGGACCCTCCACGTGGATCCCCAGGACCACGTCGGCCACCAGGGTCGAGGCCTCGCGCGCCGTGCGAATTGCGGAAATCCGTCGGCACATCACCGCGACGTCATCGCTGATGACGGTCGCCAGGATCGTGTCGACGCCATCCTGCCGCAATTGCTGGCAGGCGTGCGCCATCCCTTCCACGGTCAGATCGTCGCCCGTGAAGTCGACTCCGGCATAGCCATTCACTTGCAAATCGACAAAGGGAGCATGGTTCATGGGTTGGCCAGACGTGAAGCAGAATCCCGGTCCAGATACACCGTGGTCTGCGGGTGTTGTTGCAGAATGGAGGCCGGAACCTGGGGAGACACCGGGCCCTCCAGGGACTTCTGCACGGCGTCGGCCTTCCGCAGGTCGGGCACCGTACCGATGATCTCAAGGCTCTGCAGGATCCGCCAGATGCTCATCGAGATCGCCTCGCGAGGTACCTCGTCCAGCTGATCGAACCAGCCCTCCCCGAGCTGCTGCCGTCGGCACGCCTCATCGAGCTCCACGATCAGGTACGATTCGGTCGTTCCAAAATCCGCGGGTGGATCGTTGAAGGCCAGGTGCCCATTCTCACCGATCCCCACAAAGGCGACATCGATCGCCTGACGACGGATTGCCGCATCGGCCGCCTCGCAAGTCTTCTTCGGGTCTCCTTCCCCCGACAGATAATGGAAACTTGCCAGCGGAAGTGGCAAGTGGCGGACGAAGCGTTGCCAGAGAAACTGGCGAAACGACGCCCGATGGGTAATGGGAAGTCCCACATATTCGTCCAAATGAAAGGCTGCGACGCGATGCCAGGCAATGTCGGGGGCCCGGCTGAGCTCGCTCAACATCTCGATCTGTGATTGGCCTGTGGCCAGGATGATGGCGGCGGCGCCGCGGCGTTCGATTGCCGCGCGGATGCATGCCGCACCTTGCGCGGCCGCAGCCTTCGCCATTTCCAACCGAGTTGTCAGGACATGGACATTCATGGATACCAATCCTCACCCCTGGTTTCGAACCATACACGGATTGCCCGGGCTCTCCCAGTCGCCGCGCCCGTACCCATGAGGCTCGGTCCGTCGTGCACCCCCAGAACAGCTATTTCCAGGCCGATCGAGCTGCCACCTACTGGACGGATTCGCCGTCAATACATAGCTTGACGGTACGTGCGGTCGCCTTCGATCACTAGCCGCCCGGTCCCTCCGTTGCCGGGATCGGATCGGTTCGAAACCGGGAGGGATTCCGCCCCTTGTGCCGATTCACGCCCCGCCTGCAAGCGGCTGGGCAACAGCCCGTTGGAAAAAGGAACGACATGCGACATACCAGGCAGTCTTGGACGATCGTGACGGCAATTCTGGCCTGTGGCGTCATGCCGGCGCAGGGGCAGACCAATCCTCGTGCCTCGGATGAGGCCGCGATCCGCGAGGCAGCACGTCAATTTGCCCGGGCCTTTGAATCCGGCGACGCTGCCGCCGTGGCCGGGGCCTTTACCGAAGAAGCCGAATATCACGACGAAGAGAACGAACCGCTGCGCGGCCGAGCTGCCATTCAAAAGGCGTACGCCAACCTCTTCGCAAATCGGCAGAAGATCAAGGTGACGGGAACCAGTGACTCGGTCACATTCCTGGGCAAGGATACCGCGCTGGAGGAAGGAACCTTTGAAGTCCAGAACGAAGGCCGCCCTGGTACCGCCAGTCGCTATAGCGCGCTCTTCGTGCGCCAAGATGGCAAGTGGCAGATGGCGCTGCTCAAGGAATGGTCCGACGACAGTAAACCTGTCATCTCCTTGAACGATCTCGCCTGGTTGATCGGCAGCTGGGAAAGCGACGGTCCGGAGTCGAAGGCCCGCACGACGTACGAATGGTCCAAGAACAAGGCGTTCATCCGGAGTCATTTCAGCATCGAAGACAAGAAAATGGGGCAGGCCATCTCCTCTGGTACGCAGGTCCTTGGCGTCGACCCGACCGAAGGTGTCCTCCGCGCATGGACGTTCGGTGACGAAGGGGGGTTTGGCGAGGCCATCTGGACCTGGGAAGAAGACCAGTGGGTCATCGAATCGACCGGGACGTTACCGGAAGGCCAGACCACCTCGGCCGTCAACTTCCTCAAGCCGGGTGGCGCCGATGAGTTTTCGTGGCGATCCGTGGAGCGCACGATCGACGACGAGCCCCAGCCGGACATCGGGCCCGTTCGCGTCAAACGTGTCGCTGCGACGCGATAGTCTGGCACCCCACCCCATCCGTGAATTGTCCTCCCGTTGGAGAAAACCGATGAAACGATACCAGGCACGCTTCGTGTTTGCGGTGGCCGTGCTGACCGGACTGGCCGCCGTTTCGGAATTGGAGGCCGGACGCTTCGGCGGGGGCGGCCGCGGGGGCGGCGGCATGCGAGGTGGCGGAGGGGGAATGCGTGGCGGGGGCGGTTATCGCGGGGGATATGGCGGGGGCGGCTATCGCGGGGGAGCCGGTGGTGGCATGAGTCGAGGGGGCTACGGTGGAGGTGGCAACCGCGGTAGCTACGGTGGCCGTGGCCAGAGCTTCAACCGACAGTCGCCCATGTCGCGACCCTCACCGAATCGGCGTCCCAGCAACATGAATGCGTCTGCGCGGCCTGGTGGCTCGAGTGTCCACGGCCCCTACGGGGGGACCGGCTCCGTCAATCGTGGCACGAGCAGCCGCACGGGTGCTCGAGGCGGGGTTGGCAATTCCGCACAGCGGAGCGGATCGTACACGACGCGCGGCGGCTCGCAAGTTTCTGGCGGTCAGAAATGGGGAACGTACACCGGTCCGCGGGGCGGGGTCGCGATCGGCGGCGCCGGCGGCGGGAGTGTGACCACGCCGGGTGGCAAGACCATCTCGGGCGGTCGCGCGGGGGGGGTCGTGATGGGACCGAACGGAAATGTCCATGCCGGTGGCGCCCGCGGCGGGTCGGTCGTAGGTCCCGACGGCAACAAGATTGCCGCTGGCTCCCGTGCTTCGGCCACGGCAGGACCAAGGGGTGTCACGGCCAGTGGCGGCCGAGGCGTTGCGGCATCTGGGAATCGCGGCACGGTCGCAGCGGGCTCTCGTGCGGCGGTGGCCTCGGGTCCGTACGGCGCCGTGGCGGCGGGCGGTCGCGGTGTCGCCGCAGTAGGAGCCGGTGGTAACGCCGCCGCCTACGGCACCCGCTTCATCGGCGCATCAAACCTGCAAGGGCAGGGCCTCGCCGTTCGAAACAACTTCGGCTACTACAACGCGTTTCAAGGTGACTGGTATCGCCGCTATCCCGGCGCCTGGTACGCCACGGGCCTGGCCGCCGGCGCCTACTGGGCCACCCCCACCTGGGGCTACATGTATGGGACCATGGGCTACCCAACGGACGTTGCCCCCATCGCCTACAACTACGGCGATAACGTCACGTACCAAGATGGAAATGTCTATTACGGCGACCAGGACCAGGGGACGCAGGCCGAATATGCCGACCAGGCTTCACAGATCGCCACTGCCGGGAACCAGGCCGCAGCTCCGCCCGAGGACAACTGGAAGCCACTGGGCGTCTTTGCCATGGCCAAGCAAGGCGAGACAACGTCCGATGACATCTTCCAACTCGCCATGAACGACGACGGCGTAGTCCGCGGCAATTACTACAATGCCCGCACGGATCACACGCAGCAAGTGCAAGGAGGCCTCGACAAGACGACCCAGCGAGTGGCCTGGACCGTGGGGGGCAAGGAGTGGCCTGTCTGCGAAACCGGACTCTACAACTTGACTCAGGAACAGTCCGCCATGCTGGTCCACCTGGATAAGGATCGGACACAGCAGTACCTGCTGGTCCGGGTGCCTCCGCAGGAGCAAAGTGGTGCCGAAAGCCAGGCAGGACAGTAACTGCCATTTCGCACGCAGCGCGGCGAAGGACCTGCCAGTCGGGGAGATTGGCAAGTTCGGGGCTTGTGCGCGGAACAACGCGAATGGCCAGAGCCCGCACCCCTTCGGGCGAGTGTTTCGCGACGGGCAGGTCCTTCGGTCGCCTGCGGCTCCCTCAGGATGACAGAGGGGTGGGCGCTTGTTTGGCGCGGCCAGGGGGGTGGGCGATTGTTTGGCGCGGCCATGCGCCAGCTTGTCATCCTGAACGGAGCGCAGCGACGTGAAGGACCTGCAAGACGGGCAGATCGGCAAGTTCGGGGGTTGTGCGCGCAACCACGCGAATGGCCAGAGCCCGCACCCTTTCGGGCGAGTGTTTCGCGACGGGCAGGTCCTTCGGTCGCCTGCGGCTCCCTCAGGATGACAGACTGGGGTCCGAGCCCATTGGCCATCCTCAGCGTACTCTACGTACTCAGCGTACTCAGCGTACTCTGCGTTTCAAATCCCTCTCAAGCCGGCGACCTGCAAATTGCATCGGAGCTCTGGGGTGGGGTCGTGCCGGCTACCTGCCCAGCGCCTTATCTGAGATATCCTTGCGGCACCAGGCGCCATCCCAGCGAATGCACTTGATCGCGGTATACGCCTGCAGCTTGGCCGCAGAGATGGAACTGCCGACGGCCGTGACACCCAGTACGCGACCGCCGCTCGTGACGACCTCGCCATCCGCGCGGGTGGTACCGCCGTGGAAGACCTTCACGTCGGGTACGCGCGAGGCCTCTTCCAAGCCGCGAATCGTTTTCCCCACAGGGTATGGTCCGGGGTAACCGTCGCTGGCCATCACGACGCAGATCGCCGATCGCGGGTCCCACATGGGCGGCTGAATCGTATCAAGTGTCCCCTCGACCGTGGCCTGCAGCAGGTCCATCAGGTCACTTTGCAGCCGCATCAGGATGGGCTGACATTCTGGGTCGCCGAAGCGGACATTGAACTCAAGGACCTTGGGCCCCTGGTTGGTCAGCATCAGCCCGGCGTAGAGGATACCGCGGAACGCGTGCCGCTTGCGTTTCATGGCGTGGACGGTGGGGACCAGGACGCGCTCTTCAATAATCGCTCGCTGGGCATCGGAAATAAGGGGGGTAGGGCTATAGGCCCCCATACCGCCGGTATTGGGACCCAGGTCGCCGTCGAAGGCGGCTTTGTGGTCCTGGGCGCTAGGGAGCACGACGATGTTACGGCCATCTGTGAAGGCCATCACACTGGCCTCCTGGCCCTCGAGTCGCTCTTCGATCACCAGGCGTTTTCCCGCATCGCCGAACTCGCGATCCACCGCGAACCGTTGAATGGCGTCCAGGGCATCTTTTCTGCGATGGCAGACCACGACGCCTTTACCAGCCGCCAGGCCATCGGCCTTGACCACCAGAGGCACATCTTCGGTATCCGAGGCGTAGCGATCGCGGACAAAATGGGCCGCCCCGTCCGCGCTGGTGAAGACGTGATGCTCGGAGGTGGGCACGTCGGCCCCGCGAAGGAGCTGCTTGCAGAAGACCTTGCTCGATTCCAGCTGTGCCGCCGCTTTGCTAGGCCCAAAGATGCGAAGGTCTTCACCTTGAAAGACATCCACGATGCCCGCCGCCAGAGGGGCCTCCGGCCCCACGACGGTCAAGTCGATCTGGTTCTGTTTGGCGAACTTCACCAGGCGAGACAGGTCGAGCGGCTGGATGTCAACGTTTTCCGCATCCTCGGCGGTACCGGCGTTCCCGGGCGCCACAAAGACACGATCCACGCGGGGGCTCTGTCCCAGCTTCCAGGCCAAGGCGTGTTCCCGTCCACCATTCCCGACGACCAACACCTTCATCGACGGCACCTCGTCCTCATGGCTGGCCGCGTGTCAGGCGAGACAGGCTGCGCAGGCCGTGTTCATCGAATGTAACGCCCAAGTTGCCGAAGGCAAAACCGCGCACCTCGGCTGGCAGCCGCGGGCCCTCCTTGGGTGCTCCCGGGTGCCCGTAGACGGTCGATTCCATGGTCTTCCATTCGTCATTCCAACGATAGGTGCCTCCGCCCGGGCAGACCAGTCGTTGATGCCAGACCTCTTCGTGGAACTGGACGGGATCGCGATCTGGGTAGAGTCGCTTCCATTCGTTGAGGATGGGCAGATTGTTGAACGACCTGCGGCGCAGGGGGGGGTTGGCGCTGGAGGAAAGCAGCGTGTCAGCCAGGGAGACCATGTTCTGGTCCACCTGCAGGCAGAGGCTCTGTCCCAGCCAGGGAGGCGCCTGCGCCGGTCCGGCCGGATCGCCCGCGGCGGTACCCTCAGGTCCTTTGCGGGCCTTACGGCGAGAGATCACGGCATGGAGGATCGATTCATCCAACGTCACCAGGAGCATGTCGCCGGCGGCGAGATAGTACAGTGCCACGTTCTCAATCTCGTTCTGGCTGGATCGTGCCCGTTCGGACGGAGCAATCTTGACATAGGGCTCACCCTCATGTTCCTCGGACGTCCAGACGGTCATGCCGGGGGCGGTCTGCTCGATGTAGGCCCGAACCCCCGCGAGGAAGGCGGTCAACTTCAGGCCACTACGGACGTCGGCAATCAGGGCAACGGGAATTCCCTTCGCGGTCTCCCACAAGGCGTCATCGCGCTCGGATATCTTGGCCTTGGCCAGTTCATCCCAAAGGGGGCCATGATCCAGATAGACGGCGACCGAATCGCCGAGCCAGGAGAGGGGATCGATACGGATCTGGGGAGCCAGATTCTCCAGTAAGTTGGTGCCGCTGCGGACGATATCCGAATCGTGATTCAGGGACATCGCGAAATGCAACAGTGCCCCGCGATGGCGATCCCCTTGATCGGCACCGATCTTGGCTCCTCGCACCACGGAGATCAGCCGCTGGTAATCGGAACCCTCAATCAGCGGCATGACGGTCAAGTCGAACTCCAGTTGCTGTTCGCTGACCTCGAATCGCAGTGCGATGGGATCGAAAAAGTTGCGCCAGGCCTGTTGGTACCCTTCCCGCCACTGGCGATACAAGTCGGCTTCGGACGCGGTCACGTTCGCCAGGTCCATTTCACTGATGGGGGTCTGGAAGGCCAGGGAGCCAAAGGTCGCTGACCTCAGGTCGAATTGATCGAGCGTCAAGGGTTCGGGATGGGGCAGGGGGAAGGGGGGATGAATGACCATGGCCGAGCCGGTGCGTGTTCGATCCGCCAGGTCCGCCAGGTGCATGGCCTGCATCTCCGCCATGACCGCGGCCGCGCGGGATCGCCGCGACGTGGCGATCCGCCACGCCGGTCCGCACCAGCGACGGATGGCCGCGTCGGGGACCAGCAGCAGGCCGGTTTCGTTGGAGGCACCGCGGGGATAGCGATCGCGGAAGAACCGATATTCGTCCAAGTCGGCCAGGCAGTTCGTTTGCTTCTGCTCGGCTTCGATGATCCGCTGCAATTGCCGAGTGGAATTCGACAAGACGACGAAATTGTTCACTCGAGCCCAGTAGCTGCTCACTCGGCGATCCGGAGTTCGATAGCCCGTATAGCGCACCCCCTCGATATCACCTGTCTCCGCATCCGCCTTACGACCGATCGCCGCCATGGACGCGCGCGTCGCGATCAACGTAACCAGGGCGTCGGGGTTGGGGGCCTCAAAGATGAAGGCGACGTCGCTCCCCGTACGCAAATAGGGATCCCCTCCCGTCAGGGTCACGCTGGATATCGCCTCCTTACCGAACGCTCGCACCGTCGCGTCCAGGGGCAAGGCCAACTGTTGCTCGTACCGCGTCTGAAGGAACTCGTACACGGTATCGGGATCGAAACTGGTGGTGAGCGGTCCAACGACCTCGCGGAGGTGGTCGAGCGTCCTGAGAAAGGCATCGAACGAAGGAAAGAAGACCGCATGCTGATCGTGCGGGACCAACCGAGCGGAAGGATCCAGTTCGGGACGGAGCCCTTGCACCAGCGGCTTCCAATCGAACTCACGGACCGTGATTCCCTCGAGGCTGTCGATGGCCACCAGCGGCGTATTCGCCGGCGGATCCGGCAACGTCCGGTCGAGCTGCAGGTTTTCAGCGACGGCCCGTCCGCCGCTGAAGAGGGCATAGGTATTGAGCAGGTCGTTGGTTCGATTCCCAAAGAAACGGCGATTCGTGGCGGCCTGGGAGCCCGACTGGCCCAGTGCCTCACTGGCCTCGCGGTATTGATGGCGGAACCAGGCCGCACCCGGAAGGTCGTCGTTGAGAAGTCGCCAGAGATGGGACCTCTTGGCCTCGAGAAACTTCCGCCGATCCTCCAGAGATGTCGAACTGGCGGTCACTTCGAAGGACCGCCGCTCCATGCCCTGTCCCGGCACGTAGATCGCACCACGAACCGGATTCCGACCATCGTCGATGCGAATGGCCACGACTCCTTGCACCTCGGGTCCTTGATCCGTGCGGACGTCCACCACATAGATCTCGCCGGAACCTTCCAGCACGCCATACGACCAGGTCTGGGTACTGGCGGGAAGTTTGGCTCGCTGTTCGGAAGCAGCCGAAGTCTTGACCAGGTCCTGAAGCGGACTCACAAAATAGGTCTCGACGCCCCACGAAGGGGAGTGCATGCACAGCACGGCAATCGCCGCGAAGGATCGGATGGCTGCCTGGCAGGTGTGAGTTTTCATGGATGGAACCCCCGATAAACCTGGATTGGAGCCGCCCTTCTGTTTCCCTTGCTGGCGGCGGCACGGCGAAAGTGCCAAGGCAACCAGTGAGCGCCCGACCGAAAGGCGGTCCGGGCTGAATGTACTGAGGTTCCTTGACAGCGCCGCACTGGATATTAGTGGCGCCGTTCCGTCCTATTGTCCCTCATGGTATTCGGCCGAGGCACCCTCTTACAGCCGTCCCCCCTTGCCAGCCGCGGCTGCACATCAAATACTCATTCGGTCTGATCCGTTACGCCACTTTCAAGCCGTAATACGAGGGGCCATGCCATGCCCGAGTCGAGCAGTGCTCAAGTAACACTCAAGGGAAATCCTGTCACCTTAGCAGGCAAATCGCTGAAAACGGGGGATGTCGCGCCGGATTACCGGCTGCAGGCGACCGACTTGAGCGATGTGACGACCGCACAGAGCGGCGGGAAGACCCGGATCATCGCCACGGTCCCGTCCCTGGACACACCGGTTTGTCAACAGGAAACGAAGCGATTCAACGACGAGGTCAAGAAGCTCACTAATGTCGAGGTGCTCGTCGTCAGCATGGATTTACCGTTTGGTCAAAAGCGGTGGTGTGGTGCCGAAGGGGTCGAGAATGTGAAGACCGTGAGCGCCCATCGCGATTCCAAGTTCGGTGAATCGTACGGTGTCCTGATTCAGGGCGGGCCGCTCGATCGCGTGCTTTGCCGTGCTATCTTCGTCGTCGGGCCGGACAATCGGCTGAAGCACGTCGAATACGTCAAGGAGATCGCCGAGCATCCCAATTACGAAGCCGTACTTCAGGCGGCGAAGTCGTAGGGCGGGACGCAGCGCAGCGACGGGTCGTTCGGTACGATGGAGCGGTGCGGCGTGGGTCGCCCGTTTTTCCTCACCTTGCGGCCCGACCCAAGGCCACTGGTCAGGTACGTGCGCCGGCCAGCTGTTCGCGGATCCACTGCTTGGCCTTTTCGATTGCCTCTGCCAACCCCTGCGGATTCTTGCCACCTGCCTGTGCCAGATCGGGTCGTCCGCCACCGCCGCCTCCGACCAACGGTGCGACCGCGCGAACCCAGTTGCCCGCCTGAATTCCTCGCGCCACGAGATCCCGACTGACCCCGGCGACCAGCGTCACTTTGTCCTCGGATTCGACGCTGGCCATCAGCACCGCACTCGACGAGGCTTTGCTGCGAATCTGGTCAATCAGCTGCCGCATCAGGTCGGCACTGCCGACAGGAATCTCTTCGACGATGACCCGCGTGTCACCGCACGGTTCGGCCAGGGTGAGAAGGTGATCCGCCGTGATCGTTCCCGCTGCTGTCTGCTTCTTGGCCTGTTCGATGGCTGATTGTCGCTCGGCAAGCAAGGTCTGCACGCGGTTTGGCACGTCAAACGGAGCGACGTGGAGCTGGCGGGCGAGCAGTTTGAGCAGACCTTTGAGCTCCGGGTACTCGGGTTCCTTCCCTGGCGGGGCGGGTGAGACGGGGGTCGCCCATTCCGCGGTTGGGTTCTTGCGCAGCTGCCGGACGTGTTCGACCAGCTCCTGGACGGCGATCGGGGTGAGCCGTGGCACCACGCCGAGTGCCTGGGCCACCGAATTCACCGCGTCCGACACGTCCCGTTGATGCTGTCGAGCTTTGTCGCCCGTGAGTGCGACGACACGTCGCGTGCCGGCGGCCACGCTTTCTTCCGTGATCACCTCAAATGCCTGCACGGCACCGGTATGGTCGAGGTGGGTACCGCCGCAGAGTTCACGGCTGAAATCCCCCATGGTGATCATCCGCACGGGATCGGGGTACTTCTCTCCGAAGAGCATCATGGCTCCCAGCTGGCGGGCCTCGGCCAGCGGCAGAATGTCGCTGCGGATGGGCGCATCCTGCACGATCCGCGCCCCGACGCGTGCTTCGATGGCCTGCAATTCCGAGTCGGTCATGCCCGCCATGTGGGTGAAGTCGAAACGCAGCCAATCGTCATCCACCTTGGACCCTTGCTGCTGGGCATGGGATCCCAGTTCCTGCTGCAGCGCATGGTGCAGCAGGTGCGTCGCGGAATGGGCGCGTCGGATCCCAGATCGCCGTTGCGGGTCGACACGGGCCAGCACTCGGTCACCAGCCTTCATGCAGCCGATCGAGGATTCGACCGGTTCGAGCTGTCCCTGGTGCAGGATGAGTCCACCATCCTTCCGGGTGTCGGTGACGCGGAACACGAAATGGTCGCCACGGAGGGATCCGGTATCTCCCACCTGTCCACCGCTTTCGCCGTAGAAGGGGGTTCGGTCGAGCACGATGACGGCCTCCGCGGGAGTCGCCTGTGTCGACAGCGTGTCGACCAATTGGCCATCCGACAGGATGTATCGGACCACCGCGCTGGCTTCCAGGGAGTCGTACCCCAGGAACTGGCAGCTGCCCAGGGCCTGTTTGACGGTATCGAGGGGCCCACCGGTCGACATGACGGCGTGTGCGACCTTGCCGGACGTTTCGCCATGCTCTGCCATGGCGGCCCGGAAGCCGTTCCAGTCGAATTGCAGGTTTCGCTCGGCGGCCAACGACTCCACCAGCTCGGGAGGTACGCCATAGGTCTGGTACAGCTCGGCGGCGGCATGACCATCGATGACACCTTGGCCCGATGACTGGGCATCCCGGAAAATGCGTTGGGCCCTCGAAAGCCCCGCGTCAATCGTCCCGAAGAAGTTGGACTCTTCCGCGCGGATCACCCCCTGGACACGCTCGACGGTCTCGCCGAGTTCCGGATAGGGCGCTTTCATCATCTGCGCGACCGTAGGGACCAGTCGGTAGAGAAACGGCTCGCGAACACCCATCTGATGGCCATCCAGAACCGCGCGGCGCAACAGTCTTCGCACAACGTACTTTTCCTTTTGCGGTCCCGGGTAGACGTTCTCGTGGACCGCCATACTGCAGGCCCGCACGTGATCGGCAATGCGGCGCAGCCGGCGGCCATTGTCCGAAGTCGCGTGGTAGGGCACGCCACAGACTTCCGCGGCAGCCTTCACCAGCGGCAACAGCGTGTCGATATGAAAGTTTGTATCGACCCCTTGGAGCGTAGCGGCCGCCCGCTCCAGGCCCATTCCCGTATCGATGTTCTTGCTCGGCAGCGGATGAAGATTGTCGGGAGGATGCCCCACCCGATTGAACTGCGTAAACACCAGATTCCAAATCTCGACCGATTCCCCCTGCGGGGGGTGGAAGAAGATCTCGCTGCACGGACCACAGACCCCGTCGGGGCCGTCGGTCGGTGCACCGGCAGGCCAGAAATTGTCCCGCTCCCCCATCCGCTCGATCCGATCGGCTGGCAACCCGATCTCCTGCTGCCAGATGCGATACGCTTCGTCGTCATCGAGATAGACGGAAACGGTCAGTCGCTCCGGGGCCATGCCCAGCCATTTCGGCAGGGTCAGGAATTCCCACGCCCAATGGATCGCCTCCCGCTTGAAGTAGTCACCGAAGCTGAAATTTCCCAGCATCTCGAAGAACGTATGGTGATAGGCGGTCCTGCCGACATTCTCAATGTCTCCCGTCCGCAGGCACTTCTGGCAGCTTGTGGCGCGGGTAAACTCCAGTTTGACCTTCCCAAGAAAATGATCCTTGAACTGGTTCATTCCCGCGGGCGTGAACAGCACGGACGGATCCCAGGTGGGAACCAGCACATCACTGCGACAGAGCGTATGCCCCTTGGACTGAAAGAATGTCAGGTATTTTTCGCGAAGTTCGTCGGTTTTCATCAGCCCAATTTGCCAGGTAGAGGTCCGGATCGGAATGGGAGATCTTATCCCTTGGGCATGGGGTCGAATAGTCGAAGTCGACGTTCGTCCAGGTTCGCGATAGAATTTGGCGTGCGTGCCGAGGACGCGGCACGGGGAGTCATGCAATGAGCCGAGTCGGCATCCTGGCGATCGCTGCGAGCCTGTTGGGGGTCGGGGCGGGTTCCACGTGGGCCTGGTTTTCGCATCACGATCAGGGGGACCAATTCACCCAGCTGATGGCATCGCTGGTGCAAGGTCCGAGTCCGCAGGTTTCGGGAGACATTGCGCGCGTCGTGATCGAAAACGGCGAGGAATTCGACTTCGGAGTCATGGGGCGCGACGAATCGCGTGAGCATACGTTCCTGGTTCGGAACAATACCGACCAGCCGCTGACGCTCTCCATCGTGGAAACGACCTGCAAATGCACCGTGGGTGACCGGCCGGACAAGGCGGTCCCTCCGGGTGGGCTGGGCAAGATCACGCTGCGATGGACTGCCAAGAGCTTTGAAGACGAATTCCGGCAGAGTGCCACGCTGGAAACGAGCGATCCGGTTCGGAAGCTGATTGGGCTTTCGGTGTATGGGAAGATCCTGCAGCTGGTCAGTGTCGATCCTCCCAGCATTGCCTTTAGCAACGTATCCTATGGCTCGGAGCGGGAGCATACCTTGGTATTGCGCTCCTACGAGGATCCCCATTTCGAGATCCGCTCGGCGGATTGGTTGGATGACGAAATGGCCCAGTATTTTGACGTAACTTGGCGCGCGGCGCCGCCCGAGGTCCTGGCCAGCGCGACCCCCGCCAAGGCGGCCATCGCTTGCACCGTGCGGCTCAAGCCGGGCATGCCTCGCGGTCGCTTTGATCTCCGTCTGACGCTGCACACGACGGTGGCAAAAGTTCGACACATCGAGATTCCGGTGGCTGGGAACATAGTGTCCGATGTCATGGTGATCGGGCCTGGCTACAAGGATTCCAACGAGACACTGGACCTGGGAGTGGTCGACTCCAAGGACGGCCTGACCCGCCAGTTGCGGATCATGGCCAAGGGGGAGCATCGCGACACATTTCAGGTCACGCAGGTCATCACCGAACCCGCCGAGCAGTTGCAGGTTCGCGTGGGAGAACCCTCCGCGCTCAATCAAGGTGCCGTGCGTTACTATCCGCTGGAAGTTACCATTCCGCGGGGTACGAAGGCGGGTCGCTTCCTCGGCGGCGACGGGCACCCGGTCGGCAAGATCGTGTTGAAGACGAACCACCCCGATACCGGCGATATCGTGATCACGACCCGCTTCGCCGTCGTGGCGCGGTAGGAAGCCGCTGGCCCGGAAGCCTCACCAACGTTCAGGATGGAAACATGTCTGCTTCACTCAGGGTAGTCGTGCCAACGCTGATCGCCTCGGTCCTCTTGCTCGCCAGCGGCTGTGCGCCGGAATCGTCGCCATCCGCATCGTCCGGCCGCGCCGCCGGACCCGTGGTGACGGCCGAGTACACCTCCCATCCGGACGAACCGCCATCGATTCGGCCGGCCGTCTACCTGGAATTGTCGGACGAGGAGACCACCTCCGCGCCCGGCGGGGGCGAGCTCAGACCGGGGGCCGATTGGCCCAAACCGCAACTCGCCTTGTTCCTCACCGGCCGGCAATCCGGTTACATCGAACCGTGTGGATGCACCGGATTCGCCACCGCCAAAGGAGGCCTCAGCCGACGATACACCTTTCTGCAAGAACTGCGGAATCGCGGATGGAACGTCGTGCCCCTGGATGTCGGCAACCAGGTGAACCGTGTTGGTGTGGAAGCGGAACTGAAATTTCAAACCACGATCGGTGCCCTCAAGAAAATGGAGTATTCGGCCATCGGATTGGGGCCGGATGATCTGCGAATCTCGATCGGTGAATTGGCAGTCGCGGTCGCCGGCGACAACGACCAGGAGAGCCTTTTCGTCTCCGCCAATGTCGATCTGCTGGGAATGAACGCGCGCTACCGAATCGTGCAAGTAGCGGGCGTTCGGATTGGAATCACGGGATTCCTGGGGAAAGAGGAGCGTGCGCAGGTCAATAGCTCGGAGATGGAGCTGACCGACGCCCGCGAGGCCCTGCGACCCATTGTCCAGAAATTCCTGGAAGAGAAGTGCGAGCTGCGCATCCTGCTGGCACAGGCCTCGCTGGACGAGACACGTCAGATCGCCAAGGAATTCCCAGGTGAGTTCGGAATCATCCTGACAGCCGGCGGCGCCGGAGAACCCACGCGCGAGCCCGAGCTGATTCCCGGCACGAAGTCCCAGATGATCCAGGTGGGGACCAAGGGTATGTATGTGGGACTCGTCGGCCTCTATCCTCCCGATGTCGTGCCCCGCATGCGCTACGAGCGTGTGGTGCTCGATGCCAGGTTCCCCGATTCCCCGGAGATCCTCGACGCGTTCGGACTCTACCAGCAGCAGTTGAAGGATTTGGGGCTGTCTGGGCTGGGGCTGCGGCCCGTCCGATTCCCAGGGGACCAGGGGGAATTCGTGGGACATGAGGTCTGCGGTGGCTGCCATACCAAGGCGTATGAGGTCTTCGAAGAATCGCCGCACTTTCACGCCACCGAATCGATTGCCAACCCCACGGAGCGGTCCGCGATTCCCAGGCATTTTGATCCCGAGTGCATCAGTTGTCACGTCACCGGCTGGGACCCGCAGGGGTTCTTTCCCTATGCCTCCGGTTACGTAAGCCTGGAAAAGACACCGCACCTTCAGTCCAACGGCTGCGAGAATTGTCACGGCCCAGGATCGAAGCACGTTGCTGTCGAAAAAGGACGCGAAACGGTCTCCGACGACGAGCGAAAGGCCCTGCGGCAGCAGATGCGGGTGACCTTGGAAGAGGCGAAGACGAGTCTCTGTTACCAGTGCCACGATATCGACAACAGCCCTGAGTTCGAGTTCGACAGCTATTGGGAGCAGATCGAACACCACGGCAAGGATTAGACTTCGCGGAGCCACTGGCCTTTCGTCCCCACGCGACACCATCGAGGGCTCGCGCCCTTCCGCTCCGGTGGTTCGGCGTTTGCCGCCGCCCATGCATCGCCTGGCAGGGCCTTGGAACGGTCGAGTTTCTGGCCAAGAATAGATCCCATGCAGCGGGAAGCAACTGATTTGGCGAGCGACTTGATCCGATTTCCGTCCGTCAGTTCTGCCAGCAACGTGGATATCTGCGGCTACCTGGAGGAATTGCTCCGTGGAATGGCGTTTACCCTGGAGCGGCTGACGTACGAACGCGAGAAGACAACGAAGGTATGTCTGGTCGCGCGACGAGGCGAGGGTCCGGGCGGATTTGCCTTTTGCGGACATACCGACGTCGTCCCTGCGGAGGAGTGGCGTGGACCGGGGTCAGGCCCTTTTGATCCACAGCTTCGGGACGGTGCCCTGTTCGGCCGCGGTAGTTGCGACATGAAGGGTTCCTTGGCCTGCATGCTATCGGCGATTTCTGCCGTTTCCGATAGATCACTCGGCGCACCCATTTGCTTACTCTTGACAAGCGACGAGGAGACGGGGCAATGGGGTGCTGCAGAGGTCGCGGCGCATTCGGCCCTGTTCCAGGACATGGTCCGGGGCCGGGTTCGGTGCGTCGTGGGGGAACCGACGCTGATGCGGCCGGTCTATGCGCACAAGGGAACGTGCCTGATCCGCGCCACCGCGCACGGCCGGGCAGGACATTCCGGGGGTCGCGAGGGACTCAATGCCAATTGGGCCATGATCCCCTTCCTGACGGAGGTTGCCGAGATCCACAGGGAGACCGAGACCGATCCCCGCTGGTGCGATTCCCGATTCGATCCGCCAACGCTAAGCATGAACCTCGGAGTCAACGATTTCACCCAGGCGGTCAATGTCACCCCGGCTCAATCCGTTTGCACGATTTTCCTGCGTCCCATGCCGGGAGTGGACAGCCTGGAAGTCATCCGCCGCATCGGACAGGCAGCCGCGCGAAACGGACTGACCTGGGAGATCGTCCGCCAGGAAGCTCCCTTTTCGGTCCCCGCCGATTCCGAGTACCTGCGCGAGCTCTTGTTGCTGACGGAGAGTCCCTCGGCCGCCACCACCAACTTTGGCACCGATGCGTCTCGCCTTACCGCCTTGCCGCGGCTCGCCATCGTGGGGCCCGGCAGCATCACCCAGGCGCATACGGCGCACGAGTTCATCACACTGGAACAATTGCAACGCGGCACGCAGTTTTTTTCGCGTTGCCTGGCTCGCTGGTGCCATGCGCATGAATGACGACCCTTCCTTGGAATGCGATATCCGCGCGGCCCAGTCCCACGAATCGGAGCGCATCCTGGCATTCCTCGATCCCTTCGTACAGCAGCGGCTGATCCTGCCACGTACCCAGGCAGAGATACAAAAGCTGGCGGAAAACGGCTTCCTTGCCACGTGTGGCGACACGATCGCTGGCTTTGCGGCGGTCGAACCCTACTCGCGAAAACTGGCGGAGCTTCAGTGCCTGGCGGTGGCCGAGCCGTTTCGTCGCCGCGGTGTCGGCCGCCGATTGATCCAGGCATGCATCGACCGTGCCCGGCAGCTGGGGGTCTATGAACTGATGGCGATCACGGCCATCGAGGAGCCGTTTCGCGACTGCGGATTCGATTACGCCTTGCCCCAACAGAAACGTGCGCTCTTCATCCATCCTCAAATGGTCGACCACCCGATGGGGCCTGGATCATGAGACGGCCCGAACCATGAACCCCAGTACTTCCATCCGGGACTGCACCAGAGCCGGGTTCCCCCGACTGGCCGCTCTGGCCCGCTGGCCATGCCACCGTCAATGGTCTCTTGCCTCGGCCCGCCACCCGATCGGGTGCTAGCCAGGCTGCTCCCCCGTTTCATACCTTCCACCGCCAGCACCGAAACGACCGGGCCGTGGGGTGTCGCGACGCGGATCGTGATCGCATGACCGTCCATCTTGACGCGAGCGTGGCGATTTCCTAGTAGTTTGTCCCTTTCAGCGGGCGAACGCCGTGATGCCATTGGAAACCGATCCGAACTCGGACCTGATTCGCAGCGCCTTCGAGGTTTCGTCCTGGCGACCGCGAAGCTGCCTGCGGCATCTCGTACTGGATGCCGTCTCGTGGTGGAGCGGCGGCATCCGGGCACTCGAGCGGGTCACCGATCTGCCGCGAGTGCAGCTCCTGGTCCTGCATCACGTCTTCCCGGATGAATTGGAGTCCTTCCGGCGGTTGCTGCAGCTCCTTGGCCGGTATTACCGGCTTGTCAGCTATGGTGAAGCCGTCGCGCGGGTGCGTGAAGACCAGATCGATGCGGCCTACCTGGCCATCTCCTTTGATGACGGTCTGAAATGCTGCCGAACGGCGGCAGTGGTCCTGCAGGAGTTTGGCTGGACAGGCTGCTTTTTCGTCTGCCCGGCGATGCTCAGCTGCCGGGAACCTCGAGCGCGGAACGAATTCTGCCGTCGGCGATTGGAGATGCCGCCCTGTGAGTTCCTGGACTGGTCCGACGTGGAGACGCTGCAGACGTGGGGGCATGAAATCGGCGGGCATACGATGAACCACTTCAACCTGGCGCGGCTTTCCTGCGAGGAGGCCCATCAGGAGATTTCGCAATGTCGCGAGGTGTTGATGCGGCAGTGCGGCCACACGAGCCACTTCGCCTGGCCCTATGGCGGCTTCGAGCACTTCTCCCCGACCGCCGCGGCAGCGGTCTACGACGCGGGGTTCCTCTCGTGCGCTTCGGGAGTGCGTGGCGCGCATGGTCCGGGTTCGCGATCCGCGGCACCGCATGAGGTCTGCTTGAGGCGCGATCAACTTGCAGCCGGCTGGCCGCGCCGACACACCGCTTATTTTCTGGCACAGGCGGCCTGCCGCAGCCAGCCGATCGGCCAGTTGTGGCCACGCGACTGGTCCCTTCCCGCCGTCACGAACGGCACACCGTCCCCCTTGCGAGCCGCGTGACCATGGATCCCCCCCAAGCGGCTGAATCTGCCTCGCGATCGAACCGGGTCTTGGTCCTCTGCGACCATTTCCTGCCCGGCTTCCACGCAGGGGGACCGGTACGCTCGATTGCCAACCTCGTCTCACGCTTGGGAGGCCACTTGTCGTTTGGCATCATCACACGCGATCGAGACCTGGGTGCCGCGCAGCCCTACGATGACTGCCCGGTCGATGAGTGGACGGACCGGCATGGGACCAAGGTCCATTACGTTTCCCCAGGGCGCTTGAGGTACTCGACTTTGGCACACCTGCTGCGCCGAACCTCCGCCGACGTGCTGTATCTGAATAGCTATTGCTCCTGGTGGTTCAGCATCGTGCCTCTGCTGATGAGGAGAATCCGGCTGCTGCCGACGCGTCGTACGGTACTGGCCCCCAGGGGGGAACTGGCGCCGTCCGCCCTGCAGCGGCATGCCTGGAGGAAGCGGGCCTATCGATCGTTTTCGAAATGGCTGGGGCTGCATCGCGGTGTGGTCTGGCAGGCCACGACGCCCTATGAGGCTCAGGATATTCAGCGCTGGATCGGGCCTTCCGTCCAAATTGCCATCGCCCCGGTCCTTCCGCCAGACGAGGCTCCCCGGGGAGAAATCCGCCACGGCTCGCCGCAGGTGCGAGAAAAGCCGCGGGGCCGGTTGCGGGTCTTATTCCTGTCTCGAATTCACCCCATTAAGAATCTGCACTTCGCCATCGCACGCTTGATGGAGTTGCAGGGCTCCATCGAGTTCACGATCCATGGCCCCGTGGAGGATTCGGCCTATTGGAAACAATGCCAGGAGCTGCTCGGACTTCTGCCCAAGCAGGTCCATTGGCACTACGGAGGACCTGTACCTCGGGATCGGTTGGCCTCCGTGTTTGCCCAGCACGATGTGCTGCTGCTGCCCACCCTCGGAGAGAACTTCGGTCATGTCATCCTGGAGTCCTTGCTGGCCGGTTGCCCGGTGGTCATCAGCGATCGGACGCCCTGGCGCAACCTGGCCCGCGACGGAGGGGGGTGGGAACTTCCGCTGGAGCAACCCGCTCAATTCGACCAGACGTTACAGCGGCTGATCGACAGTGCGCCAGCCGAATATCGGCAAGTCGCCGAGTCGGCTGTGGCCCGGGGCCGGGAATTCTGCGATGACATCCAGATCCGGCAGCAGAACCTGGAGCTGTTTCTGGGTGCGGCCTGACGGCCGCGTGCGGTCCCCTTCGTGCGAGTCGCACCCACGTCTCGCGTGTGCCACGCCGTGTTTTCCAGACGCAAACGACGAAAAAACCACGACGGTCAGGTGGAACGCGATCTAGGGGCGCAGACCCGCCGCGAGAGGCGAAGGCCCCCATTCCATCCTGCTTCGCAAGGAGACGGGCACGGAGATCATCGGCTGTTCGAACCAATACGTCCGCAAATCGGAAGCGCGAATCACGTCGTACGTGTGAGTTCGCTGGCATACCAATTCCTGCGACACGAGTCGAAGTCCCAGGACCGACAAGATGTCCTGCACATCGCTGGGATAGGTGGCACGATACGGCCTGCGCCGGCTCCCATTTCCGGTCGCAAGGAGTCCCTCCAGGCAGGCCATGGCCTCGAATCGCGAGAGCTCAAAATCGTCGCAATTTCCGCCTTTTTCCGCGATGAGGGCCCGAAACGAATGGACGCGAGGGCTCAGCAGCCACAGCGGCGACATCGATTCGGCCAAGGTCCGCGTGGCACGTCCTGCGGGACGACGGACGACGAGCCGGGCCAGTCGGACAAATGGCAGTTGCTCCGGCGGCCAATCGCTTTCCTCCAGCAATCGGCCACGAACCGCCAGATAGTTCCCCGCCGTGGGAGTTTCCAGAAAGTTCGTATACTCGATTAGCATGATGTGCCCATGCATACCACCAAGCATGCATGGTAATCGGGCCATCGCACGATTGCAACATGCCGCGTGGCGTCCCGCGCCGACCATCCCCGTCGGCGACACCGTCAGCGGATGATTTCGCGTTTGCGGAGCAGGTAATCCCAGAGGACGAATCGATCGAGTTCCTTCCCCGCGGCAAAGAAAACGCGTCCTGAAGTGGACTCCGCCAGTCGATACGCGAATCGGACATCCTCGCGCGTTTGCGACCACGACGACAACAGAAATACGTTGATGGTGATACCATCGCGATGGCACCCCATCGCTTCGCGGAGGGTGGCCCGTTCCGTTCGTGGGTCGGGCGGATACAAGAGGTAAAGCCACGATCCCTCGAAATGCGCGGTCGGCAATCCGTCGGTGATCAGCACGACCTGGCGATTGCGGGTATTCTGGTGCGACAAGAGCTGGCGTGCGAGCTGCAATGCCCGCTGGATATTCGTAAAATGCGGGTGAATCAGTGGCTCGGCCATGTCCTGACGACTCATGTCCGCCTTCTGGCGGACCCAGGGGTCCATGATGGTTACCGGCTTCGGAAGCAGTGAGGCGATCTCGGCAATCGACCGCTGTCGCGCGAAGGTGTACATCTCGATGAACGAGAGGTAATCGCCGGGGAAATCCCGGCGAATCAGGGCATCCAGCGCCAAGGCGACCTTCTTGACGTTGACATACTGCCCCCCGTACCGCATGGACCCGCTCATATCCATGATGACGGCCGTCGCGCACTTCGTCGACTTCCGCGTGCGGTGAACCTCGATATCCTCGGGCTGAAAGGCCAAGGGCCCCCTTCCACACTGCCGCACGAGGGCATTCAGAAACGACTGCGGTATATCCATCTGGCTGGGGGAATCGCCAAAGCAGTAAGGGCGGGTCTGGGGAAGTTCGACCGCCCCGTCATCGGCCAGGAGTCCGGCATGGCGCCCGCTCCGCGTCTCCTGCAACTGGCTGAAAATCCGCGCCAGGAGCTCCCCCTGAAATAAGCGCTGGGCCTTGGGCGTGATCTGATAACCCCGGGGGCCACGCTGCAGGCCCTGCTGCTCCGCCAGATCGCGGAGATAACGCTCCAGCATCTGCTGGAATTCGGTCAGCTGCTGCAAGTCGTGTGGCTCGGCATATTCGGCCAGCGCCGACATGTCGATGACCGCCAACTGGGCGGTTAGCCGCGCCTGGCGCAACTGTTCGATCAATGCGTCGATCCGCTCCAGCTCCTGTTTCACCGCCAAGGCATCCGGCACCGACAGCGGCGCATGCCCCGTGAATTCATACTTCCCGACCAGTTCATCGATCTGATATTGCGCTCCGAGCAGATCCATCAGCGGAACGAGCTCGCGTGCGAACTGGGATGCATCCTGTCGTTGCCGGTACCAGAGCCGCTCCAAGTCGTAAAGCTGCTCTTCCCGGACGGCCGCGTGAAACGCCGCTCGGTGAGCCTTGGGCGGTACCACCTGCGCGGCCGCCTCGCGGAATTGCCGTGCCGCCTGCTCGCGAACCGTCGCCGTTTCGTACTTCTGCAGGATCTTCCGCTTTCGCTCCAGAAGCATTGCCAACAGGGAATCGAGGCTCGGTAGCAGGCCCGCGATCTGGCTCGGATCGAGAGTGACCGCGCCGGCCAGCTCCTCATCGGTCAACTCCCGCAGGTCTCCAAACGTCAGCAGATGCTCCAGCGCCTGGGTTGCCAAATTCGGCGAACCGTCGGCTGGCGGCGGAAACTGAACGGGATCGTACTTCTGGTACGTGTGAATGATGCCGCCCGGTCGCATGGCCTTCAGCTGCCCTGGGAGATTTGCGACTCCATGTCCTTGTGCTCGTCGGCGGTACGGTTGGCATGGGCCTGAATCAGACCGATCACCTCGGGATCCGAAGATGTCACCAGGGTCACGATCCCCGTGGGTGTCTTGAATTCCTCAAGGGTCGCGCCCTTCTGCATCAGATTGCCGTACGACAAGCAGAATCCACACATCGGCACCGACTCCCCTTTCTGCAGACGTGCGACCGTTGCTGCCATTTCTTGCTTCGCCTTGTCCATCTTGGCGACATATTCCGCCGGTATGGTCAGAATCATGACCATCCCCTGAGAAATCGGATGCACGTCGCATTGAATGTGCTGCATCAACCCTTCTTGGTTCGCCATATGTCGGCAGATGCCACAACCCTTGAGATCGAACCACCGCTCTTGAGCAGCACCAACCTGTGCCATGCCAAAGAGAACGAAGACCGCGACAATAAGGGCTAGGGTTTTCATGTTCGGACTCCCTGGACTGGCGCTTGGAACGATGCAGAACCAAGCCAGAATAGCGTTTGACTCAACCATTCTACAAGCAACCGTGAAACCTCCGGTGGGACGGGTGCATAGTGCCTATCCGCATACTCCGTTCGTAGCCTCTCCCCGTCTTCGGGGGAGAGGGCAGGGTGCGGGGATCGTTAGGCACTCGGATGGGCTCTTAGTGCCGTTGACAATTGCCGCAGATCTTTTACAAATTCGAAGGGACATTGTGAAAAAAATCACAAAGAGTGCGGTGGCAGTCGGGGCTGGCCTGGGCAGTGCCCGCCCAGGGAGGCTGCCGTTCCGGTCTGCGTAACTGAAGCAGTGAAGGTCTGAACGGGCTTTCCCCATGAGTACACCAAAGAAGCTGTCGATCGACGAGGTCCTGGCGGCCTGCCGCGGTAGCGAGGCAAAATCGGCGCCGGATCCGCCTGCGGCGGAACGGCAGGTGTTGTCCGAGCCTGTACCGCCGGCCGTGGAAAAGCCCGCTGACGAACCGGTCGCGAGCGCGGCGCCGGCCGAGGCCAAGCCGGTGCCGGCGGCCAAGGGGGCTGCCGGATCGAGCGTGGCCGACATCTT
>WPCK01020580.1_pt1 | contig 30906 bp, 37 predicted proteins | sample 5399851 | NCBI WGS metagenome assembly WPCK01 (sample SAMN12869471, study PRJNA574797) | sludge metagenome | isolation source: wastewater treatment of pH11 | place: China:Beijing | collected 2019-05-20 | reverse complement strand
GGCCGCGCTTGCCGGGGCGCTGGCGCAGGCCGTCGCCGAGACGCTGGCCGCGCTCGTCCAGGTGCACCTGACACGGCGCGGCGCGCGCATGCTGTTCGGCAACTGGGTGTTCGTCTCGGACCTGCGGACGGGGGCGTTTTCCGGCGGATCGGGGGAGGAGGCGCTGCTGATGGCCGGGGCGGCGCAGATGGCGCGGTACTACGACCTGCCCGGCTCGGTCGCCGCCGGCATGACCGATTCCAAGATGCCCGACTACCAGGCCGGCATGGAGAAGGGCCTGACGCTGGCGCTCGCCGGACTTGCGGGCGGCAACATGGTCTACGAGGCCGCCGGCATGATGTCGTCGCTGATGGGGACCTCGTTCGAGGCGATGGTGATCGACAACGAGATCATCGGATCGGTGCAGCGCACGCTGCGCGGCATCGAAGTCGACGAGGCCACCCTGTCCTTCGACGTCATCGCCGACGTGACGCTCAACGGACCGAATCACTTCCTCGGCCATCGGCAGACGCTCATGCGCATGGAAAGCGAGTTTCTCTATCCGGCGGTGGCCGACCGGCGTTCGCTGGCGCTGTGGGAGGCGGGCGGCGGGGACGGCATCCTGGAACGCGCCCGCGCGGTGGCGACGTCAATCCTCAAGTCCCATTTCCCGACTTTCCTCGACGAGCGGGCCGACCAGGAGCTGCGCCGGCACTTTCCGCTCGGCCTGCCGAGCGAGGCCATGACGGCGGCGGGAACACGCTGGAACCGTCCCGAGGGACCGCGGCAGGCTGGCGCCGATCGGCGAAGCGGTCTATAGAGGGCGCCGCGACGACATGGAGGCCACGATGAACAGCACGCATCCGACCGACCGGGGTGGCCGCCCGTTCCTGGCCGCGACCGCCGCGCGCTGATCGCAGCCTTCGCCCGAGGGAACCCGACGCGAACGCTGCGCCCGACCGGGCAGGCCGAGACCGCGTCATCGCGACGACCCGATCCCCGTCCATCCGCCCGAATCCGCGCCCTGGTGCGGATCAATGCCGCTTCCCGATTGCCGCGTCCGCTGCGCGGAAGGAATTGAGACACCACCATGTTTGCCTGGTTCGAAAGACGCCTCGATCCGTTCCCGCCCGCCGAGCCGGCCGAGCCGCCGAAGGGGCTTGTCGCCTTCTGCTGGCATTTCACCAGGCCGGCCTGGGGCTACATCGCGCTGATGGCGGTTCTGACCGCGCTGATCGCCATCGTGGAGGTGTGGCTGTTCGGTTTCCTCGGCAACATCATCGACTGGCTTTCGGCGCAAAGCCGCGAGACCTTCCTGGCCACGCAGGGCTGGAAGCTCGCCGGCATGGCGCTGGTCGTGCTCCTGGTGTTCCCGCTGATGATCGTGTCGCATTCGCTGATCACCTTCCAGACGCTGTTCGGCAACTATCCGATGCGCATCCGCTGGATCGTGCACCGCTACCTGCTGAAGCAGTCGATGGCATTCTACCAGGACGAATTCGCCGGCCGCATCGCCACGAAGCTGATGCAGACGGCGCTCGCCGTGCGCGAGACCGTGATCAAGCTCGCCGACGTGCTCAACTATGTGCTGGTCTATTTCGGCGGCATGATCGTCATTGTCGGCGGTTCGGACTGGCGCCTTGCGATGCCGCTCGTCGTCTGGCTGGTGGTCTACGTGCTGACGCTGCGCCATTTCATCCCGCAGCTCGGCGAGGTGGCGGAACGCCAGGCCGACGCGCGCTCGACGATGACGGGCCGCATCGTCGACAGCTACACCAACATCCAGACCGTCAAGCTGTTCAGCCACGCGCGCCGCGAAGCCGACTATGCGCGCGAGGGCATGGGCATGTTCATGGACACGGTCTATGCCCAGGGACGGCTGATCACCAAGGTCGACCTTGCGGTGCACCTGCTCAATGCGCTGCTGCTGTTTGCCACCGGCGCGCTTGCCATCTGGCTGTGGCTGGGCGGAGCGGTCACGGTCGGCGCGGTGGCCGTCGCCATCGGGCTCGTGCTCAGGATCTGGGGCATGTCGCAGTGGATCATGTGGGAGATGACGGCGCTGTTTGAAAACATCGGCACGGTGCAGGACGGCATTTCGACGATCTCGCTGCCGCGCCTGGTGCAGGACCGGCCGGACGCGCTGGCGCTGGCCGCACCGCGCGGCGAGATCCTGTTCGACGACGTGTCGTTCCACTACGGCAAGGGCAAGGGCGTGATCGGCCATCTCAGCCTGGCGATCCGCCCGGGCGAGAAGGTCGGGGTGGTCGGGCGTTCCGGCGCCGGCAAGTCGACGCTCGTCAACCTGCTTTTGCGCTTCCATGACCTGGAGGGCGGGCGGATCACGATCGACGGGCAGGACATCGCCGGGGTGACGCAGGAAAGCCTGCGCGCCGCCATCGGCATGGTCACGCAGGACACCTCGCTCTTGCACCGCTCGGTCCGCGACAACATCCTCTATGGCCGTCCGGACGCGAGCGAGGCGGACATGATCCACGCCGCCGAACGGGCAGAAGCCACCGGCTTCATCGCCGGACTTGCCGACGCCAGGGGCCGCACCGGCTACGACGCGCATGTCGGCGAGCGCGGCGTGAAGCTCTCCGGCGGGCAGCGCCAGCGTATCGCCATTGCCCGGGTCATGCTCAAGGACGCACCGATCCTGATCCTCGACGAGGCGACATCGGCGCTCGATTCGGAAGTCGAAGCTGCCATCCAGGACAATTTCTCGCGCCTGATGGACGGCAAGACGGTGATTGCCATCGCGCACCGGCTGTCGACCATCGCCGCGATGGACCGGCTGATCGTGATGGACAGGGGCGAGATCGTCGAACAGGGCGGCCATGACCAGCTCGTCGCCGCGGGCGGGCTCTACGCGGACTTGTGGAACCGCCAGTCCGGCGGGTTCCTGATCGACGAGACGGAGAGCGAGGCGGCAGCCTGATGGCGGGTGCCGGCATCATGGAACGGGCCTGGCGCACGGTCGAGCGGATCGTGCCGCCGTTCGCCGACACCGATCGCGAGGTGCTGCCGCAGACCACCGGCGAATTCATCCTCTACTTCGCGCGCCAGGCCCGCGGCGCCTTCGTGCTGCTGGTCATCGTCGGCGGGTTCGCCGGCGCCGTGGACGCGGCGCTCTACTGGGCGGTCGGCTGGCTCATCGACATGCTCGACGGCTCGGCGCCGGCGACGATCCTCACCGAGCGCTGGCGCGAGCTTGCTGGCCTCGGATTTCTGCTTCTGGTGGCGCGGACGGCGACGATGATTGCATCGTCGGTGGCCGAGCAGCAGGTGGTCGTGCCCGGCTTCTACACCATGACCCGCTGGCAGGTGTTCCGCCGGGTGATGGAGCAGCCCTACGCCTACTACCAGAATGATTTCGCCGGGCGGATCGCCACCAAGATCCTGCAGGGTTCGGATGCGGTGGGCGAGTTCCTTGTCTCCATCCTGCAGACGCTGTGGTCGTTTGCCACCTTCCTGGTGCTGTCGACCACGATCCTGATGACGCTCGACGTGAAGATGGGCCTGGTGATGGCGCTGTGGGGCGGCTTCTACCTGTGGATCGCCCGCCGGCTGCTGCCGCGGGTGCGCGACGCCGGTCGTGCGTCGGCCGACAAGCGCTCGGTGCTGACGGGGCGCATGGTCGACGCCTTCACCAACATTGTCGCCGTCAAGCTGTTCGATGGCGGCCGGCGCGAGCATGCCTTCGCCCGCGAGGGGTTCCAGGAGCACTATGAGGCGGTGATCGCGCTGACGCGCGCCATCACCACGGTGCGCGCCGCCGTGGCGATCGGCAATTCGGCGATGATGACGGCGGTTGCCGCGCTCGCGGTCAACGAATGGATGGCCGGGCGCATCTCCTCCGGCTCCATCGCCGTGGCGCTCGGCCTCGTCTTCCGGCTGAACCAGATGTCGAGCTGGATGATGTTCAACATCAACAGCCTGATCCGCAACTGGGCGACGGTGACGGATGCCATCGGCACGGTGTCGGTGGAGCCGGCCATCCGCGACGCCGCGGATGCGCACGCCATCGGCCGTGTCCGCGGCGAACTCGCCTTCGAGGCCGTCACCTTCCATTACGGCAAGTCGAAGGGCGTGATCGACGCGCTGTCGCTTGAGATCCGGCCCGGCGAGAAGGTCGGACTGGTCGGGCGTTCCGGCGCCGGCAAGACCACGGTGGTCAATCTGGCGCTGCGGCTGTTCGATGTCGAGGCCGGCCGGATCATGCTCGACGGCCATGACATCCGGGCGCTGACGCAGGCATCGCTGCGCGACCAGTTCGGGGTGGTGGTGCAGGAGCCGATGCTGATGCACCGGTCGATCCGCGACAACATCGCCTACGGTCGGCCTGGCGCCAGCGAGGCCGAGATCATTGCCGCGGCGAAGAAGGCGCAGGCGCACGACTTCATCCTCGGGCTGGCCGACACGCGCGGACGTACCGGCTACGACGCGCAGGTGGGCGAGCGTGGCGTGAAGCTTTCGGGCGGGCAGCGCCAGCGCATCGCCATCGCCCGCGTCATGCTCAAGGATGCGCCGATCCTGATCCTCGACGAGGCAACGTCGGCGCTCGATTCGGAGGCGGAAGCGGCGATCCAGGACAATTTGTTCCGGCTGATGGAGGGCAAGACGGTGATCGCCATTGCGCACCGCCTGTCGACCATCGCGGCGATGGACCGGCTGATCGTCATGGACAAGGGCGCCATCGTCGAGCAGGGCACGCACGAGGCGCTGATTTCGGCCGGCGGACTCTATGCCAGCCTGTGGAAACGCCAGTCCGGCGGGTTCCTGCGCGATGAACCGCTGGGGCAGGCGGCGGAGTAGGCCGGCGGACGCCCGCGACATTGTGGCCCGCGCCGGAGAGGCGTCTGGACAAGCCCATTTCCGCCGCATAGAACCTCCCGCAAACGTTGGGGGAGAATCCGCGCTTTGTGCGGTGCGCGCAGGCGCGCCTGCCGCCGGGACAGACCCCCAGCAACGGACCGACGAACCAGGAGGACTACTCCGTGAGCGCAACCGCCGCAGAACCGAGCCGTCGCGATTTCCTCTACATTGCCACCGGCGGCGCCGCCGCGGTGGGTGCCGCCGCCGCCGTCTGGCCGTTCATCGACCAGATGCAGCCGGATGCCTCGATGCGCGCGCTGTCGTCGATCGAGGTGGACATTTCCGGCGTCGAGCCCGGCATGTCGCTGACGGTGAAGTGGCGCGGCAAGCCGGTGTTCATCCGCAACCGCACGCCCGAGGAAGTCGAGGCCGCGAAGGCGGTCAAGATCGAGGAACTCAAGGACACTGCCGCCCGCAACGCCAACGTGACGGGCGACGTGCCGGCGACCGACGACGCGCGCGCCGTCGCGGGCAAGGAAAACTGGCTGATCATGGTGGGCGTGTGCACGCATCTGGGTTGCGTGCCGCTTGGCCAGTCCGGCGATTTCGGCGGCTGGTTCTGCCCGTGCCACGGATCGCACTACGATACGGCCGGACGCATCCGCAAGGGTCCGGCGCCGGAGAACCTGCCGGTTCCGGCGCTGACGTTCATTTCCGACACCGTCGTCAAGATCGGCTGAGGACAAGGGGGAGCACCACATGAGCGGTGGACATTCGACCTACACGCCGAAGACGGCGATCGAACGCTGGATCGATGCGCGCATGCCGCTGCCGCGGCTGATGTACGATTCGTTCGTCAGCTACCCGGTGCCGCGCAATCTCAACTATGCCTACACGTTCGGCGGCATCCTCTCCATCATGCTGGTGGTGCAGATCCTCACCGGCGTCGTGCTGGCGATGCATTACGCCTCGAACACCAGCCTCGCCTTCAACTCCGTCGAAGGCATCATGCGCGACGTGAACTGGGGCTGGCTCCTGCGCTACATGCACTCCAACGGCGCATCGTTCTTCTTCATCGCCGTCTACATCCACATCTTCCGCGGCCTCTACTACGGTTCCTACAAGGCGCCGCGCGAGCTGCTGTGGATCCTCGGCGTGCTCATCTACTTCCTGATGATGGCGACGGGCTTCATGGGCTACGTGCTGCCGTGGGGCCAGATGAGCTTCTGGGGCGCCACCGTCATCACCGGCTTCTTCACCGCCTTCCCGGTGGTGGGCGAGTGGATCCAGCAGCTGCTGCTCGGCGGCTTCGCGGTCGACAATCCGACGCTGAACCGCTTCTTCTCGCTGCACTACCTGCTGCCGTTCATGATCGCCGGCGTGGTGGTGCTGCATGTGTGGGCGCTGCATGTCACCGGCCAGACCAACCCGACCGGCATCGAGCCGAAATCCTCCACCGACACCGTGCCGTTCACGCCGCACGCGACGGTGAAGGATGCGTTCGCGATGGTCGTGTTCCTCGGCGTCTATGCCTATTTCGTGTTCTACATGCCGAACTATCTCGGCCATCCCGACAACTACATCGTCGCCAACCCGCTGAAGACGCCGGCGCACATCGTGCCCGAATGGTACTACCTGCCGTTCTACGCGATCCTGCGCGCCATCACCTTCAACATCGGCCCGATCGACTCCAAGCTCGGCGGCGTGCTCGCCATGTTCGGCTCGATCGCGGTGCTGTTCCTGGTGCCGTGGCTCGACTGGTCGAAGATCCGCTCGGCCGTCTACCGTCCTTGGTACAAGCTGTTCTTCTGGCTGTTCGTGATCGACTCCATCTTCCTGGGATGGCTCGGATCGCGCCCGGCGGAAGGCACCTACGTGGCGATGGCGCAGGCTGCGACCGCCTACTACTTCGCCTTCTTCCTCATCATCATGCCGCTGCTCGGCCTGTTCGAGACCCCGCGCAAGCTTCCGAACTCGATCACGGAAGCGGTGCTGGGCAAGAACAAGGCCAAGGCCTGACGGTACCGGAGCGCAAGGGATTCCCACGATGAAGACGATCATCAAGACCATCGGCGCGATCGGTATCGGTCTCACCCTGTCGCTCGGCGGCGCGTTCGCCGAGGAGGCCGCCCACAACGCGGCCGAACCGACGCACTTCCCGATCATGAAGCCGAAGGAGCAATCCTGGTCGTTTGCCGGCCCGTTCGGCACTTATGACAAGGGCCAGCTGCAGCGCGGGCTGAAGGTGTACAAGGAAGTCTGCTCGGCCTGCCATTCCATGCAGCTCGTTCCTTTCCGCACGCTGGAAGACCTCGGCTATTCGGAAGAGCAGGTTAAGGGCTTCGCCGCCGAGTACGAAGTCACCGACGGGCCGAACGACGATGGCGAGATGTTCACCCGCAAGGCGGTTCCCGCCGACCGTTTCCCCTCGCCGTTCCCGAACGAGCAGGCGGCGGCCGCGGCCAACAACGGTGCGGCGCCGCCGGACTTCTCGCTGATCGCCAAGGCACGCGCGGTGGAGCGCGGGTTCCCGCTGTTCCTCATCGACATCGTCACCCAGTATGCCGAAAGCGGCCCGGACTACATCCATGCGCTTTTGACCGGCTACGACCAGGAGCCGCCGCACGGCATGGAGATCCCGGAGGGGACCTACTACAATCCGTATTTCGTCGGCGGCAAGTCGCTGTCGATGGCGCCGCCGCTTTCCGCCGATGTCGTCACCTATGACGACGGCACGCCGCAGACGGTGGACCAGTACGCCCGCGACGTGTCGGCGTTCCTGATGTGGGCGGCCGAGCCGCACCTGGAAGCGCGCAAGAAGACCGGCTTCGGCACCATGATCTTCCTGGTGATCCTGGCCGGCATGGTCTACATTTCCAAGAAGAAGGTGTGGGCCGACACGGCGCACTGAGCCGGCACGACGTCTGTGCATTCGAAGGGCGGCGGCGACGCCGCCCTTTTTCATATCAGGATATCAGCCAGGTGCCTGTCCAACTGCAACCTGTCGCGTCCGCCCAGCGAGCCGAGAAACCGAACGATCAAATTGTTCGGCATCGTCTGAAGGCGCATTCGAACGACACATGGCACCAGCAAACCCGCCCTCTCCAAATCGACGATCGTGGCGTCGCTTGGCCACTTGGTTTCCTTTGCCGTGGTTATCATCGCAACTATGGTATTCCCGTTCGCCTCGTTGAAGGACCGACCGGAAATAACCGCCGCCGGCCGTCTTTTCCGGACGGGAATCTCGTCGAAGGGAAAGGGCAGGACGACGACGTCATAGCGATCATAAATCACGAAATGCCTCTTCGTCTTCGGGGCTGTTCCATTCGGAGAAAAGTGCGGACGCCGCGGCGAGGTAATCGTCGGCCAACATTGCTTCACGCAGTTCGATCACCTGTCCCCGCCGGTCCTTGTACCATTCGTTCCAGACTCGTTTCATCGCGCCATCGGGCTTGATCCCGCGTGTGGGGAGCGGATTCTTGCCTTTTTTCATTCGTTTCCAACGGCCAATAACGCCGTCGACCTCGAGGTTGATCGCTTCATCTTCCTTGAGGTTTTCCAGCCGCTCCCTAAGCCGCGGCTCCTCAATGTGTTTGAACCAGATGGTCCGGTCTTCGATGCGAACATGGGTACCCATGGGGCATACCTCCATCTTGCGATACCCCAATCTACCGACTTCCGTGCAAGCATCAATGGGTATCGTAGAAAAGTCGATACCCATGCTATACCCCATCCTCGCTTCGCAACAAAAATGGCCGGCGGTACTGTAAATCCGGTCCGCAACCGGATAACGACGACGACAAACGGTCAGACAGGCCCGCCCATGAGACAATCCGTCGAAGACACGCTGCGCGCGGCGATCCGGACCATCGCCGACTATCCAAAGCCCGGCATCCAGTTCCGTGACATCACCACGCTGCTCGGCAATGCGCGGGCGTTCCGCCGCGCGGTCGACGAACTGGTGCATCCCTTCGCCGGGCAGAAGGTCGACAAGATCGCCGGCATCGAGGCGCGCGGCTTCATCCTGGGCGGGGCGATCGCGCACCAGCTCTCGGCCGGCTTCGTGCCGATCCGCAAGAAGGGCAAGCTGCCGCACCACACCGTGCGCATCGCCTACAGCCTCGAATATGGCGTCGACGAGATGGAGATGCACACCGATGCAGTGCATCCGGGCGAGAAGATCATCCTTGTCGACGATCTCATCGCCACGGGCGGCACGGCGGAAGGGGCGGTCAAGCTCCTGCAGAAGATGGGCGCCGACATCGTGGCGGCGTGCTTCGTGATCGACCTTCCGGACCTTGGCGGCCGCGCCAAGCTGGAGGCGCTCGGCGTGCCGGTGCACACGCTGATCGGGTTTGAAGGGCACTGACGCCCGGTCAGGCCTTCAAGAGTGCCGCATTGTCGAATTCGACGACTTTCTCGCCGTGCTGGTTGACGCCTCCGGAATGCAATTCCATCAGCCGCCAGCCGGGGCGGCTCGCGAGCGCACGATGCCCGGTGACGCGGCGGGTGTAGGTGATGGTGTCGCCGGCCATCACCGGCTTCAGCCATTTGAGATTGCGGAAGCCGGGTGATGGCCCGAATTCGGGCGCCGGTCCCTCGCCGGTCCACTGGCGCCGGTGCAACGCGTCCTCGTTCAACATGTTGAGGCGCATCCACATGGCGACCGTATGCCAGCCCGACGCGCACAGGCCGCCGAAGACGCTCCGCCGCGCCGCATCCTCGTCGAGATGGAAGGGCTGGGGATCGTACTTTTCGGCGAAGCGGATGATTTCCTGCTTCGTGAAGGTGTGGCTGCCCAGGATGACGGTCTCGCCGGTGCGCAGATAGTCGTCAAGCGTCATGGCCGGCCTCCGGATCGCGCAGCAGGAACATGCCGGTATTCTTCAGTTCCAGCACGGTCTCGCCGCGCTGGTTGCGCAGGTCGACCACCGAGGTGACGAAGCCGAGGTCCGGGCGCGACTTCGACCGTCGCCGGTCGATGACGGTGACCGTGCCGGTGAGCGTGTCGCCGGCCAGAACGGGCTTGCGCCAGTTGACGTGATCGACGCCCGGCGCGCCCTGCGAGGTCGAATCCAGCAGAAAGGCATCGCACATCATGCGCATCATCATCGCGCAACTGTGCCAGCCCGATGCCGACAGGCCGCCCAGGATCGACCGGCGTCCGGCCTCCTCGTCAAGGTGGAAGGGCTGCGGGTCGAACTCGGCGGCGAATTCGACGATCTCGTCGGCCGGCACCAGCCTGGGACCGAGGCGGATGACGGCTCCGGGGGCCATGTCTTCCCAGGCCCAGCGTCTTTGCTGCATTTGGTGGTTTCCCTTTGGGATTCGTCACGGCACAATGGCCCGACCGGAGAGCCACTTCAACGCGCCATGACCGATTCCGCATTGTCCTGCGTGCCTGACGAACTCGACGCGACGGCAACGGCCGAACTTGCGCGGCTGAAACCGATGAACGTGGCGAAGGGATCGGTACTGTTCCGGCCCGGCGACGATGCGCCGGGGTTCTTCCTGATCGCGTCGGGGAGGGTCGGGGTCTATCTGGTGGGACGCGGCGGCCGGGAAATCCTGCTCTACGCGGTCGAGCCGGGGGAGACCTGCGTGCAGACCACCCTCGGCCTGCTCGGCGGGCAGGCCTATGGCGGGGAAGCCGTGGCGGAGTCCGATCTGGTGGCCTATGTGGTGCCGCGCGGCGTGTTCTCGCGCCTGATGGAAGGCTCCGCGCCGTTCCGCCGCTTCGTGTTCCGGGCGTTCGGCGAACGGCTGTCGGACGTGATGCGGGTGCTGGAGCAGGTGGCGTTCGTGAAGGTGGAGGAGCGGCTGGCGGCAGCACTCGTTGATCGGGCGGACGCGGCAGGCGTGGTGGTGGCGACGCACCACGAACTGGCGACCGCGATCGGTTCGGCGCGCGAGGTGGTGTCGCGGCGGCTGGAGGCGCTCGGCAACCAGGGGCTGGTGGAGCTCGATCGCGGCTCGATCCGCATCGTCGATCGCGGCGGACTGAAGCGCCTGGCCGGTTGAACGGCCTTCGGTGACATCGTCACCGACGCCCTTCCGCATGGTTGCTAAAGAACGGCCATTCCAACGCGACCGAACCGGGGGATCCGGGCAGGTCCGGCAACAGAAGGAGTTCTGCCATGTTCAAGACCAATGAAGGAACGGCCGATCGCGCCATCCGCGTCATCGTCGGCGTCGTGCTGCTGGCGCTTTACTTCATGGGCACCGCGGTCGGCGTGTGGGGCTGGGTGGCGCTCGCCGCCGGCGCGATCATGCTTCTGACCGGCGCCGTTGGCGTCTGCCCGATCTATTCGGTGCTCGGCGTCTCCACCTGCCCGGTGAAGAAGGCCTGAACCATCACGGCCGGTCGTTCGGCCTGCGGCGCGGTCCGGCAACGGGCCGCGCCTTTTTGCTTGCCGGTTCAGGCGGCCTTCTTGCGGGCCGGCGCCTTGCGGGCCTTCGGTTCGGCTTCCTGCTTGGTGGCGATGGCTTCGGCAAGCGCCCAGTGCAGGTCGGCCTCGCCATCCGGCATGCCGGCGTCGATCCAGATCTGGTGGGCGATTTCGCGGATCCGCTCGACGGCGGGCTCGGCAGTGGTCTTCAGTGCGGGCATGGCTGGCTCCCCGGGTTGAACGGCCCGGCCTAGCCCGAGGTCATGCTGCATTGCAACAACACGGTCCCCGCCGCCGGGCGAGAAGGCGGCCGGAACCGCAGATTGCGCCGGGCCCTGCGACCATCCGACTCAGGTGTTGAACTTGAACAGCATGATGTCGCCGTCCTGGACGACATACTCCTTGCCTTCGTCGCGCGCCTTGCCGGCCTCCTTGGCCGCCGTCTCGCCACCCAGGTTGACGAAGTCGTCGTAGGCGATGGTCTGGGCGCGGATGAAGCCGCGTTCGAAATCGGTGTGGATGACGCCGGCGGCCTGCGGCGCCTTGGCGCCCCGATGCACGGTCCAGGCGCGGGCCTCCTTCGGCCCGACGGTGAAGTAGGTGATGAGGCCGAGCAGCCGGTAGCCCTCGTGGATGAGCTTGTCGAGGCCGGGTTCCTCAAGGCCGAGATCGGCGAGGAACGCCTTGGCGTCCTCTTCCGGCAGTTGCGCCAGTTCGGACTCGATTGCCGCGGAAATGGTGACGCAACCGGCCCCTTGCGCAGCCGCCATCGCCTCGACAGCGCGCACATGCGCGTTGCCGGTGGCCGCCTCCTCTTCCTTGACGTTGCAGACATAAAGCACGGGATGGGAGGTGAGCAGGTTCAGGCCCTCCATCAGGCGCGTCTCGGCGTGATCGAGCTCGGCGCGCAGGAGCCGCACCGGCCTGCCGTCCTGGAGGAGGGCCAGCGCCTTCTCCATGACCGGCAGCACCTCCATCGATTCCTTGTCCTTGCCCTGGGCGCGCTTGCGGACATTGACGATGCGGCGCTCGAGGCTCTCAAGGTCGGCGAGCATCAGTTCGGTCTCGACGGTCTCGGCATCGGCGACCGGGTCGATCCGGCCTTCGACATGGGTGATGTCGCTGTCTTCGAAGCAGCGAAGCACATGCACGATGGCGTCCACCTCGCGGATGTTGGCGAGGAACTGGTTGCCGAGGCCTTCGCCCTTCGAGGCACCGCGCACGAGGCCGGCGATGTCGACGAAGGCAATGCGCGTCGGCACGATGTTGGCGCTCTTGCCGATGCGCGCGATGACGGTGAGGCGCGGGTCGGGCACGGCGACTTCACCGGTGTTCGGCTCGATGGTGCAGAACGGATAGTTGGCCGCCTGCGCCGCGGCCGTCTTGGTCAGCGCGTTGAAGAGGGTGGATTTGCCGACATTCGGCAGCCCCACGATGCCGCATTTGAAGCCCATGACGTGTTCCCGGATGCAGCCCGGACCTGCCGGGCGCGAATGATCGATTGGCGGCGCCGCGGCCGCTTCGGGCGTCCTGTAAATCCTCGCGGATCAAATGGCAAACCGCCGCCTGACCGGATTTTTACCAACCGGCCGCAACCCGCCTTGCGATTTGCCGGGCGCATGCCGATCTCTTGTCGCATGAACGAGGAATTGAAAGTCGGATCGCTGCGCATTCCGGCTCGCGCCGCCGATTTCCTGACCGGCCTCGCGTTCAACGGCGTTCTCCTCGGCCTGTTTCTGCTCGGTGAGTTGAGCGGGCTTTTCCACTGGCTTGAGACGGTGTTGAACTGACGGACGCCACCGGTGACGCGCGGCCGCCAAGGGCCGGTCACTCGCCGCCGAACAGCTTCTTCAGCATGGCCGCCATCGGGCCGGTCTCCGGCGGCTTCGGCGCGTCCTTCGGCCGGGCCTGGCGGATGTGGCTTTCGCCCTTCGGCGCCTTTACGGGCTTGTCCGCCTTTTGCGGCTGCATGGCGAGCGCGACCCTGTTCATGAAGCCGGCGTCGTCGCCGGCGGCAAGCATCGGCGCGGTGTCGGCGATGGCGGCAAGCAGCGTCTCGAGCCATTCGGCGTCGGCCTTGGCGAAGTCGCCGAGCACATGGCCGGTCACGCGCGCCTTGTCGCCGGGATGGCCGATGCCGATGCGCACGCGCTTGTAGTCGGGCCCGACATGGGCATCGAGCGAACGGATGCCGTTGTGGCCACCGGTGCCGCCGCCCACCTTCACCCGCACCTTGCCGGGGGCGAGGTCGAGGTCATCGTAGAGCACGACGAGGCGGTCGGGGCCGAGCTTGTAGAAGCGCAGCGCCTCGCCGACCGCCTGGCCGGACAGGTTCATGAAGGTCTGGGGCTTGATGAGGAGGGCCTTGTCGCCGCCGAGGCGGCCTTCGGCAATGAGCGCCTGGAACTTGCGGGTCCAGGGCGAAAACGCATGACGGCGGGCGATCTCGTCCGCCGCCATGAAGCCGACATTGTGCCGGTGATGGCGGTATTCCGCGCCGGGATTGCCGAGACCCGCGATGACGAGCATGGGCCTGCCTCCCGGCGGGAAGCCTTACTTCTTGTCCTTGGCGGGAGCCGCCGCGGGTTCCTTGTCCGCGCCATGCATGGCGACGGTCTCGGGCGTGGCGGCTTCCGGCTTCAGCGCGCCGGAGCCGGCGACGGTCGCGATGGTGAAATCGCGGTCGGCGATGACCGGCTTGACGTTGGCCGGCAGCTTCACGGCGCTGATGTGGACCGAATCGCCGATATCGAGGCCGGCAAGGTCGATCTCGATGAAATCCGGGATCGCGTCGGCCGGGCAGACGAACTCGACTTCGTGGCGAACCAGGTTCAGGACGCCGCCGCGCTTGATGCCGGGGGACTTTTCCTGGTTGATGGCGTGGACCGGCACGTAGACGGTGACGGTGGAATCCTTGCCGACGCGGATGAAATCGACATGGATGGGGAAGTCGCGCACCGGGTCGAGGTCGTAGTCCTTCGGCAGCACATTGTGCTTCTCGCCGTCGACGTCGATGGTGGCAACCGTGGTGAGGAAGCCGCCGCCGTGGATCTTGTAGTAGAGGGTCTTGTAGTCCAGGGCGATGGCGAGCGGGGCCTGCTTGTCACCATAGATGACAGCGGGCACCTGGCCGTTGCGGCGCAGTTCACGGGCGGCCCCCTTGCCGACCCGGTCGCGCTTGACGGCCTTGAGCTCGTAATTGGCGTGGCTCATGGCAGTTCCTTTCGCGTGGTTTGGGCGTGTCTGCCGGCCTTCGGCCGGAAAACGAAAAGCGGCGCTGCCGCCGCTTCACCCGCGCTGCCTCCAAGGGTGTCTGCGCGGACGCGGTCCCATACAGGAAAGGGCAGGGCGAGGCAAGCGCGGGTGGCGAGCGCGGCCGGCCGGCCCGGTTTGCCGCGGCATGCCGCTCGGCGCACCGGCTTCACCATCCTGTCATCGAAGTGCGGGACGCGTTGCCGATGACACCGACCGCCGCGGAGCTCATCCGCACCTTCGGCCGCATCGGCCTCGTCTCGTTCGGCGGGCCGGCCGGGCAGATCGCGCTGATGCACAGGATTCTGGTCGAGGAGAAGCGCTGGCTCGACGAGGAGCGCTACCTGCACGCGCTGTCGTTCTGCATGCTTTTGCCCGGGCCGGAGGCGATGCAGCTTGCCACCTATGCCGGCTGGTCGCTCAAAGGCTGGCGCGGCGGGCTTCTGGCGGGGCTGTTGTTCGTGCTGCCGGGCGCGGCGATCATGACCGCGCTGGCGGCGCTGTTTCTCGCGTTCGGCGACGTTCCGGTCGTCGCAGGTTTGCTGTTCGGGCTGAAGGCGGCGGTGCTGGCGCTGGTGATCGAGGCGCTGTTCCGCGTGTCGAAGCGGGCGCTAAAGGGCGGCGCGGCCTGGACCATCGCGGCGGCCGCCTTCGCCGCCATCGCGATGCTCAAGGTGCCGTTCCCGCTGGTGATTGCGGCAGCGGCGCTGGCTGGGGCGATGACGCCAGGCGGCGCGCCCGTGGCCGATGCGGCGCGGGCCGAGCGGGGCGACGGCTGGCGGGACTCACTCGCATCGGCGCTGGTCTGGGCAATGTTGTGGCTCGGGCCGCTCGCGGCGCTGCTTGTCCTTCCGGGCGTTCCGGCCGTGCTGGCCGACGAGGCACTGTTCTTCTCGCAGATGGCGGTCGTTACCTTCGGCGGGGCTTATGCGGTGCTCGCCTGGGTGGCGCAGCAGGCGGTCGAGGTTTACCGCTGGCTGACGCCGGGCGAGATGTTGACGGGGCTTGGCCTGGCCGAAACGACGCCGGGGCCGTTGATCCTGGTGCTGGTGTTCGTCGGCTATCTCGCCGGCGCGCGGTTGACCGGCTGGGACGAAATCGCGGGCGGCCTCGCCGGGGCCGGCGTGACACTGTGGTTCACCTTCGTGCCGAGCTTCCTGTTCGTGCTTGCCGGCGCGCCGTTCGTGGAGCGCCTGCGCCGCATCGGCTGGTTGACCGCGGCGCTTGCCGGGGTGACGGCGGCTGTCGTCGGCGTCATCGCCAACCTGGCGCTGTGGTTCGGCCTGCACGCGCTGTTCGGCGTTGTCGGCGAGGCGTCGCTCGGGCCGTTTTCCCTGCCGCTGCCGGACCTGGCCTCATTGGACTGGCGCGCCGGACTGATCGCCGTCGGCGCGGCGGTCGCGCTGCTGCGGCTGCACTGGAACCTGTTCGTCGTGCTGGGGCTGGCGGCGGTCGCCGGCGTTGCGCTGTCGGCGTTCTAGTCGAACAGGCTCGACACGGATTCCTCGGATGCCGTGCGCACGATCGCCTCTCCGATCAGGTCGGCAATGGTCAGCACGCGGATCGACTTCGAGGCTTCGATGGCGGTGGTCGGCTGGATGGAATCGGTAATGACCAGTTCCTTCAGCTTCGAAGCGGCGATGCGCGCGACGGCGCCGCCGGAAAGCACGCCATGGGTGATGTAGGCGGCGACCGAGGTGGCGCCCTTGGCCAGGAGCGCATCGGCGGCGTTGCACAGCGTACCGCCGGAATCGACAATGTCGTCGATCAGGATGCAGTCCTTGCCGCTCACGTCGCCGATGACGTTCATGACTTCCGATTCGCCGGGGCGCTCGCGGCGCTTGTCGACGATGGCGAGCGCGGCGTCGACGCGCTTGGCGAGCGCGCGGGCGCGCACCACGCCGCCGACATCCGGCGAGACCACCATCAGGTTCTTCAGGTCGTAGCGGGAGCGCACGTCGCGGGCAAACACCGGCACGGCGTAGAGGTTGTCGGTGGGAATGTCGAAGAAGCCCTGGATCTGGCCGGCGTGCAGGTCGAGTGTGAGCACGCGGTCCGCGCCGGCGCGGGTGATGAGGTTGGCCACCAGCTTGGCCGAGATCGGCGTGCGGCCGGCGGCGCGGCGATCCTGGCGGGCGTAGCCGAAATAGGGCACGACGGCGGTGATGCGGCGGGCGGAGGAGCGGCGGAACGCATCGATCATGATGAGCAGTTCCATCAGGTGATCGTTCGCGGGGTAGGAGGTCGATTGCAGGACGAACACGTCCTCGCCGCGCACATTTTCCTGGATCTCGACGAAAATCTCCTGGTCGGCGAAGCGCCGCACGCTGGCCATGCCGATCTGGATGTTGAGATAGCGCGCCACGGCATCGGTGAGCACGCGGTTGGAATTGCCCGCAAACAGTTTCATGGGAGTCACCCGGCGCTCGCTTCCGATGCGGGCCTTTTACCCGTGCGGACGCTCAATGCAAGCGCGGCCTTGCCGCAGCCGCCCGATCCTCCACAAACGATCAGCGCACGATCAGGTCGAGCGGGTGGCGCGACAGCGGCTCCGGTGCACCGGCGGTGGTCAGGTAGGTGCGGCCGAGACACATGGCGGCGCCGGAGGACGAGTCCATGATGATCATGTGGGCAAACAGCGTCATGCCTGGCGCGATCGGCAGCGGATTGGCCTCGTAGAACATCTGCCGATCCATCCAGGACGGGGTGAAGCGGGCGCCGACGGAATAGCCGCAGGCATTCAGCCGGTGTTCCGCCATGCCGCGGGCCGCCATCGCGCCTTCATGGGCTGCAAAGACGTCGCCAAAGGTGCGGCCCGGCACCATCGCCGCCTCGACGGCGACCAGGGCGTCGCGCGCGGCCTCGAACAGCGCGACATGGCGCGCCGAGGCCTGGCCGACGAGCACCGTGCGCATCATGGCGGCGTGGTAGTGATGATAGACGCCGGCCCATTCCAGCGTGATCTGGTCGCTGGCCGACAGGGTGCGTCGGCCGGCCTTGTAGCGGCACAGCAAGGCGTCCTCGGCCGAGCCGATGATGAACTCGTTGGCCGGATAGTCGCCGCCGCCGGCAAAGACCGCGCCCTGCATGGCGGCCAGGATGGCGGCTTCGCCGCCGCCAGCGTGGATAAGCGGCAGCGCCGCGTCGAGGGAATCGTCGGCCAGACGCGCGGCGATGCGCGTCTTTTCGATTTCCGCCGCGCTCTTGACCAGCCGAAGGCTGTCGATGACGCCGGAGGCGTCGCACATTTCGGCGAAGCCGGAGAGCGCGGCCTCGAGGCGGCGGCCATTGTGCGCGGTCAGGCCGTGCGTGTCGTACTCGATGCCGAGGCGCGCGCCGGCAAGCCCCATGCCGGAAAGCAGCGCCCGCAGGTCCTGCGCCGGGTTGGCATCGGCGGCGTCCTTCCAGATGCGGATGTCCTCGACGATGGAGGTGTGGCGGGCCTGGCGCAGGTCGGCCGAACGCGTGAGCAGAGCCATGCGGCCATCGGCCGTCACCACCAGGCTCTGGAAGAAGCAGAAGCCGAACGTGTCGTAGCCGGTGAGCCAGTACATGCTCTCCTGGGCAAACAGCAGCATGGCATCGAGCGAGCGGCTCGCCATCTCAGCCCTCAGGCGGTCGAGGCGGGCGGCGAATTCGGCGCGGTCGAAATGCAGGGCCATGGGGTCACTCCACAAGCAGGATGGCCGAGATCTGCCGGCCATAGTCCGGTTCGCCGCGATGCGTGGTGCGGCGGTAGGAGTAGAACAGCTCCTCCTCGGCGTAGGTGCAGCGCCCGAGCGCGACGGCCGTGACGCCGGCCTGATCGAGCCGTTCGACCGTGTAGGCGTTGAGGTCGAACATGGCGTGGCCGGGTCGCGGCGAGGGGGAGAACCAGCGGTCGCGGCCGTCATGCGCGGCGCGAAACCGCTCGACGAATTCCGGCCCGACCTCGTAGTTGGCCGCGCTGATCGATGGTCCCAGCACGGCGACGATGGCGGTGCGCCGTGCGCCGAGCGTCTCCATGGCGGCGACGGTGTTTTCCAGGACGCCGGTGAGCGCACCCTTCCAGCCGGCGTGCGCCGCGCCGATCACGCCGGCCTCGGCGTCGGCAAACAGCACGGGACCACAATCGGCGGTGTGGACGCCGATGGCGAGCCCCGGTGTGGCGGTGACGATCGCGTCGGCCTGCGGGCGTTCGCCCGAAAACGGCGCATCGACGATGACGACATCGGGCGAATGGACCTGGTACGGGGCGACAAGGCGCGGTTCCTCGACGCCGAGCCAGCCGGCAACGCGGCGCCGGTTCTCGATCACGTCCTCACGTCGGTCGCTGGAGCCGAGACCGACATTGAGGCCTCGATAAAGTCCGCCCGACACGCCGCCGGTGCGGGTGAAGAAGCCGTGGCGGACGCGGCGGCCCGCCCTGCTGTCGATGAGGTCGGCGCGGATCGGATCGGGTCTGTCGGTTGCGGTCATGGCGGATACGGTCAGCTTCTGTCGGCCAAGGGGTAAAGCGCAAGGCCGGGCGGCGCAATGGCCAGGGCCTTGAACAGCGAGCCCATCCGCGCAGGCGCGGCGAGGCGTTCGGCTTCGCCGGCGATGCGTGCGGCCACGGCGGCGGGCTTTCCGGCGGCCAGGCGCGCGGCACGTTCGAACAGACCGAGCGCGGCGAGGAAATCGCCCTGCGTGACCGCGATGGCATCGAGGCCGCTGTCCCGCGCCACGCGCGCAAGCGCGGAAAAGTCGACATGGGTGGTGAGGTCGGCCTCGCCGGGATGGTCGAAGACCCCTTCGGCTGCATGGGCGCGCACGGCCTGCAGCGTATCGCCGAAGCCGCCGTCGATGGCGCCATAGTCGAAGAACAGGCCGGCGCCGCCATGGCGGGCGATGCGTGCGGCGAGTTCGGCCATCAGCGCCTCGCGTTCCGGCGCGACCTCGACGATGGCGCCGGCGGGCGCATCCGGCAGCGCGACCTCGGGTTCCGCTCCGGCTAGGCCGAAGGCAAGGTCGCCACGGGCGTCGAGGACCACCAGGCGCTCGCGCCAGCCCGACGCAGTCATGAGGAACTGGCGCGCCGGAACGGCGTCGAACAGTTCGTTGCCGACGATGAACACGGGCGCCGGCGGCAGGCTGACGGGCGAATCGACCCAGGCGAGCCGGTCCGCCCCGGCGCCAAGCGCCCGGTGCTGGATGGCGGCGAGGCGCGGGCTTGCCTCGATCATCATCCATGCGGCATCGGCATGCAGGTCCGGCGCGGCACGGGCGACGGTGCGCACCATGTCGCGCATGAGGGTTGCGCGTCCCGGACCGATCTCGGCGATGACGGGCCGTTCAGGCCGGCCGGACTGGTCCCAGGCCGCGACCAGCCACAGCGCGACGATCTCGCCGAACATCTGGCTGATCTCGGGCGCGGTGATGAAATCGCCGGCGGCGCCGAAGGGATCGCGCGTGGTGTAGTAGCCGTCGGTCGGATCGAACAGGCACAGGCGCATGTAGTCGGCGATGCCGAGTGGTCCGTCACGGCGGATCATGGCGGCCAGTCGGGTGGCGAGCGCGTTCACGCCCTGGCTGCCGGCTTGCGCGCCCGCGCCACCAGCCAGATGCCGACCGCCAGCATCGGCGCGGTCAGCACCATGCCCATGGTCAGCCAGCCTGTGCCAAGGAGATAGCCGAGTTGCGCGTCGGGGACGCGGAACTGCTCGACAAACAGGCGCGACAGGCCATAGACGATCAGGTAGGCGCCGCCGACCGCGCCGGGCCGTCGCAACCAGTGAAAACGGTGGGTGAGCAGGCGCAGGACGAGGAACAGCAGCAGCCCCTCCAGGAGCGCCTCGTAGAGCTGGGAAGGATGGCGCGGCTCGGGTCCGCCGTTCGGAAACACGAAGGCCCAGGGCACGTCCGTCACCCGGCCCCACAGCTCGGAATTGACGAAATTGGCAACCCGGACAAGGCCGATGGCGGGCGGCGCCGAGGCGGTGAGCACGTCGAGCATCGACAAGGGTGCGATGCCGCGCGCGCGCGCCATGAGCGCAAACGCCAGCAGGGCGCCGAGCATGCCGCCGTGATAGCTCATGCCGCCTTCCCAGATCGCGACGATCCGCGACGGGGTCTCCAGGAAGCGCGGCAGGTCGTAGAACAGCACGTAGCCGAGACGGCCTCCGAGCACGATGCCGAGCGCCAGCCAGACGATGGCGTCATCGATGTCAGCGGGCGAAATCGGCGACTTGCCGCCCCAAAGCCGGTCATCGGAGACGAGGCGGCGGCCATACCACCAGCCGATCAGGATGCCGACGACATAGCCGAGCCCGTACCAGTGGACGGCCAGCGGGCCGATGCGGACGATCACCGGGTCGATCTCGGGGAAGGGCAGGGCGGCGATCAGGGAGGCGAAGGAATCCACGCGCATGTTCCGGTTCGGCAGGGCGGCGGGACCATGCGTCGCGCCCGGCGGACGGTCAAGCCGCGCCCTTGCATCGCGACGCCATGACGCCTAGTTCATACCCAGCACGAAGGATTGCGCCATGAACACCGGACCGAACCGCATTCTCGACGACCTGGCCAAGCTTCTCACCGACGCCGCCGGCGCGGCGCAGGGCGTGCGCCGGGAGGTCGAGGGCGCCGTCAAGGCGCAGATCGAACGGCTGGTCAATTCGATGGACCTGGTCAGCCGCGAGGAGTTCGAGGCGGTGCGCGAGATGGCGGTGAAGGCGCGCGAGGAAAACGACGCGCTCGCCGCGCGGCTCGCCGAACTCGAGGCCGCCAAGGCGCCCGCCGCACCCGCCCGGGCCGCAAAAACCGGCTCCGCCAAAAAATAGGCGGGGAAAACCGGTTTTTCAGCCGTTGCCGAAAAACCCTTTCGCACGAGTCGGTTATGGATCGCCTTGCCGGCGGACAACAAGGCTGCGGGCGGGACGGTGCGATGCGGCGCGAAAAAATGACTGGCGCGTCGGCCTTCCATCAATAGACTGAAATCGTTGCATGATTCGGGGGCGAATCGTGCGCCGGGCTTCGGGGTCCGGGCCTTGCGCCCGCGCCATCCCGCCGGTTCGATGCAGTCCGGTCGGCGTGTCATGAGCGGGCGTATTTTCCGCAGCGAACAACGGGACGATCTGCCATGAGCCTCGCCGAAGCGGACTTCATCCGTGACGCCCATCCCGTCGACATGATCGAGCGCGTGGCCGACGCCAATTCCTGGGCGTTCGAGCGCACCGGGGACGACGAGATCGCCATCGCCGTCGCCGGACAGTTCTCCGACTATGATGTGTCGTTCTCGTGGATGGAGGATTTCGAGGCGCTGCACCTGGCCTGCGCGTTCGACCTCACCGTTCCGGAGGACCGCGCACTCGAGGTGATGCGGCTCTTGTCGCTGGTCAACGAGCAGATGCTGTTCGGGCATTTCGACATCTGGGAGCAGGAGGGCGCCATCATGTACCGGCAGGCGCTGATCCTGGCCGGCGGCGTCCAGCCGACCGACCGGCAGGTCGAGGTGCTGCTCGCCTCGGCGCTTGAATCGTGCGAATCGCACTTCCTCGCCTTCCGGTTCGTCATCGACCACAAGATGAGCGCGCGTGCCGCGCTGGATGCCAGCCTGTTCGAGACCCATGGCAGCTGCTGAGATCAGGCCGGTCATCGCCTGGGCGGATTTCGACAAGATCGATATCCGCGTCGGCACGATTGTCGCCGCCGAACCGTTCCCGCAGGCGCACAAGCCGGCCTACCGGCTGCGCATCGATTTCGGCCCGGACATCGGCGAGAAGAAATCCTCCGCGCAGATCACCCGCCACTACGCGCCGGAGGACCTGGTCGGCCGTCAGGTCGTGGCGGTGGTCAACTTTCCGCCGCGCCAGATCGGTCCGTTCATGTCGGAAGTGCTGACGCTCGGCGTGCCCGACGCGGACGGTGAGGTCGTGCTGTTGCGGCCGACGCTGGATGTTGCGGACGGCGGGCGAATGTTCTGATTTCAGACCGGCACGCGCACGATCGCCCGCAGGCCGCCCAGCGGGCTGTCGTCAAGGGTGACCTCGCCGCCATGGCTGCGGGCGATGTCGCGGGCAATGGCGAGGCCGAGCCCGGTGCCGCCGGTGTCCTGGTTGCGGGCGGTGTCGAGGCGCACGAATGGCTTGAACACCTCGTCGCGCTGGCCTGGCAGGACGCCGGGACCGTCGTCATCGATGGTGATGAGCAGCGTGCCGCGGCCGTGCGTGGCTTCCAGCCGAACCGAACGGGCATGGCGAAACGCATTGTCGACCAGGTTGCCGACCAGCCGGGCGAAGGCCGAGGGGCGCACGCGCACCACCGGTTCGCCGTTCATGGTGGCGGAAAAGTGCCGCTTGCGCAGGCGCGCTTCGTCGCCGAAGCGGCCGAACAGGTCGTTGAGGTCGAGCTCGCCGGCGTCCTCGGCGGCCTCGCCGCGGGCAAACGCCAGATAGCCCTCCAGCATCGACTGCATGTCGGCGACATCGCGGTCGAGGCCGCTGAGGTCGGCCTTGGGCGCGATCAGCGCGAGTTGCAGGCGGAACCGGGTGAGAATGGTGCGCAGATCATGGCTGATGCCGGCGAGCATGGCGGTGCGCTGTTCGATCTGGCGCTCGATGCGCTCGCGCATGCGGATGAAGGCCTGCCCGGCGCGGCGGACCTCGTCGGCGCCGCGTGGCGAGAAGCCGGCCGGCGGCGGGCGCCCGCGCCCGAAGCTTTCGGCCGCCTGGGCCAGCTGCTGGATCGGCTTGATCTGGTTGCGCAGGAACAGGATGGCGATCGACAGCAGCACGATCGACGTGCCGCTCATCCAGGCCAGGAAGATGATGCTGTTCGACGCGTAGGCCTGGCTGCGGCGCGCGAACACGCGCAAGGTGCGCTGCTCGTCGAGCTGGACCCGGATCTCGATGATGTTCGACGCGCCGACCGTGTCGAGCCAGAACGGCCGGGCGATCTGCTGCGTGATCTCGGTGGACAGGGCCTGGTCGAGGTTGGAGAAGAACGGCTTGGTTCCCGGCGGCGGCAGTGCCTTGCCGGGCAACAGGTCGACCTTCAGCGCCAGCTGGTCCTGGGCGATCCGCAGCACCCGGTCGACGCCGGCCTCGCCGGTCTCGGCCTCGACCAGTTCGATGATGGCGGCGATGTCGCGCACGACCGCGGTCGACAGGCGCTGCGTGACGGCGAGCCAGTGGCGCTCCATGAAGACGAAGGCGACGATCGACTGCAGCAGGATGACCGGAGCGACGACGATGATCAGCGAGCGGGCGAACAGCCCCTTGGGCATGGTCCGGCCAAGGCGGCGCGACAGGTTGCGCCACGAGGTTCCGAGGCGCCGCGGCACCGCCCCGGCCGACCGCTCGGCCCCGTTCATGCTGGTTTTTTCCATCGCCATGGTTCCGGCACGCTAAAGCAAGTCGGGGCCGGATTGAACCGGGCCGGTCAATCGGCGCTCAATCGGTAGCCGACTCCGCGAACCGTCTGCAGCCACAGCGGATTGGCCGGGTCGGTCTCGATCTTGCGCCGCAGCCGGTTGATCTGCACGTCGATGGTGCGTTCGCCGACATCGCCGCTGCCCGGCACGAGCTCATGGCGCGGCACGGTTTCGCCGGGGCGGCGCGCCAGCATCGACAGGATGTCCTGCTCGCGGTCGGTCAGGCGGACGACCTCGCCGCCCTTCTTCAGCTCCCTGCGGCCGATCTGGAAGGTGTAGGGACCGAACACGACCTGCTCGTTCGGTTCGCCCGGTGGCGGCGCGGCGCGGCGCAGGATCGACGAGATGCGCAGCACCAGTTCACGCGGCTCGAACGGCTTGGTCAGGTAGTCGTCGGCTCCGGCTTCGAGCCCGGCAATGCGCGCTTCGGTCTCCGACAACGCGGTGAGCATGAGAATGGGCACGTTGTGGATGGCGCGCAGCGAGCGGGTCAGATCCACGCCCGTTTCGCCCGGCATCATCACATCGAGCACCAGCAGGTCGAAATCGAGGCCTTCCAGGCGCCGTCGCGCCTCCGCCGCGCTGGCGGCGACGGTGACGCGGAAACCGTTGGCGGCAAGGAATTCGCGCAGGAGGCTGCGGATGCGGGTGTCGTCGTCGACGACCAGGAGGTGCGGGGCATCGTCGGCCGGGATCGTGTTTTCGGTCATGCCTTGTCCTCGGCCGGCGGGTGATGCGGCAGGCGGTCGATCTGGTCGCGCAGGTTCGGCTCGACCATGGCGCGCAGGAACGCCTCGACCGCCAGCCGGCTTTCCGGCCCGGCCTCACGAAGCGCATTGCGAATGCGGCCAGATTGCGGCGCCGCGAGCCTGAGCGCCAGGTCCCGGCCGTTTTCGGTCGGGTACAATTCACGCTGGCGGCGATCGCGTTCGCCCTGGACCTGGACGATGTGGCCGCCGTCGACAAGCTGCTTGAGCACCCGGGCGAGCGACTGCTTGGTGATCTGCAACACGTCGAGCAGTTCGGCGACGGTCAGGCCCGGCTGGCGGTTGACGAAATGCAGGACGCGATGATGGGCCCGCCCGAAACCATATCGGGCAAGCAGGCGGTCAGGATCGGCGGTGAAGTCGCGATAGGCGAAGAACAGCAGTTCGATCAGGTCGAAATCCGTGCCGCTTCCGGCGCCAAGCGCTTCGCGCACGGGAGGATTGGCAACGCTGCGGGGTGTTCTGATCATGCCTGCGGTCCGGAAATATGTCAGCCTTTATGACAGGAAATCGCGTCATGTCACGGTCCGAAGTCGGATCGGCGCGCGGCATGGCCATACCGTAATTTTCGGTGAACGAAACGGTTACATGTTTGACTTTCGTCGCATCCGGGGTTTCATAGCAGCGCCGCCGGAAATCGTGCGGTGCAACCTCCGGGGGAGACCTATGGAACAGCTCATTCCGATCATCATCCAGGCCGTGTCCGGCGCGGCCGGCGGCGGCATTGTCTCGTCGCTCCTCAAGCAGGCGGCCATGCAGATGCTGCCGAAACTCATCGCCGGCGCGGTCGGCGGCATTGGCGGTGGCCAGGTGCTGGGCGGCATGCTCGGCGGCATGCTCGGCGGCGACGCGGCCGGCGGCATGGACATCGGCAACATTCTCGGCCAGGTCGTCTCCGGCGGCCTCGGTGGCGGCGTTCTGACGGCAATCGCCGGTGCCGTCATGGGTGGCATGAAGAAGTAATTCCCGGCCATCGTCCCGGTCATGACGGGCGGCGCCTCTGGCGTCGCCCGTTTGCTTTTCCGGGTGTTGCGTTTATGCCGGCTCGGCAGGACAAGGAGTGTCGCATGGGCAGGCTCGCCGGATTGATCGTTCCCGTCACGCCGTTCCAGCAGAATTGCACGCTGCTCTACGACGAGACGACGAAAGAGGGTGTCGTGGTCGACCCGGGCGGCGATGTCGAGCGCATCCGCGAGGCGATCGACGGCGCCGGGATCGCGGTCGGGGCAATCTGGATCACGCACGGTCATATCGACCATGCCGGCGGGGCCATGGATCTCAAGGACGCGCTCGGCGTCGAAATCCTCGGGCCGCATGCGGACGACAAGCCGCTGCTTGACCGGCTGGAGGCCCAGGCGGCGCAGTTCGGCCTCTCGGGCGCGGTGAGGAACGCCGTGCCCGACCGGTATCTGGCCGAGGGCGACACAGTCGGCTTCGCAGGCCATGTCTTCGAGGTGTTGCACTGCCCGGGCCATGCGCCGGGCCATGTGGTGTTCTTCAACCGTGCCGCACGGTTCGCCCATGTCGGCGACGTGCTGTTTCGCGGCTCGGTCGGGAGGACCGACCTGCCGGGCGGCAATCACGCGCAGCTCATCGCCTCGATCACGCAGAAGCTGCTGCCGCTCGGCGACGATATCGGTTTCGTCTGCGGCCACGGGCCGGGCGGACGGTTCGGAGAGGAACGCCTGACCAATCCGTTCCTCAAGTGAAACGCCTCCGTGCGAGGCACGGAGGCGCTGAGTGCGACCAGGGCCGAGGCGGTCAGTCCAGCGTGCAGAACTTCCGCTTGCCCGAATTCGCCATGTAGGTGCCGCTGCGCGGATCGAAGGTGCGGTAGCGATCGGCGCACTGCTCGGCCCATTCGGCCGTCCAGGGTTCAGGCGTCCAGTCGCTGTCATCGTAGGTGATGACCTGCGGCTCGACAGGCTGCGGGCGCGACGGGTAGCGGTCCCAGTGCGGACGCGGGCGCGGCTCGATCTCGACAGTGTCGGCATTGGCGGCGCCCACGATGATGGCGCCGATGGCGACGCCGAGGATACCGGCGGCCAACAGGTCGCCGCCATTGTGATGCGGGCGGTTGACGACGGGGCGGCGATGATGCGGGCGGTGGAATTCGTCGGCGAAGGCGCCCGCGACAGGCGCGAGCGTGGTCGCGCCGACGGCGAGGGCAAGGACTGCGGTCCTGAAGATGCGAGCCATTGTTCGGTCTCCCTGGCGGGCAAATCGCGGCGTCTCCGGTGGAGCGCCGTTCGCCCTGTGGGGATCGTTATGGCGTTTCGCGGCTGAACGCGGGCTGAACGGAAGCGTCAGCCCGCCGACAGGTTGACGGCCTTCGGCCCCTTGCCCCGCTTGTCAGGCTCGGTGTCGAAGGACACTTTCTGGCCCTCGTCGAGACCCTGCAGGCCGGAGGCCTGGACGGCGGAAATGTGAACGAAGATATCGCTGCCGCCGCTTTCGGGGACGATAAACCCGAAGCCCTTGTCCCGATTGAAGAATTTTACGGTGCCGGTGTACTGGCCCATTCCATGCGCTCCTCTGCCATCGCATCGGGTATTCTCCCGGATGGACCGATGCTGGGAGCCGCGTGCCGCCCGGGGCCTTGGCTTGCCCTCATCGCGGCGCTCCCGGCAGAATTTCCGCCCGGGGCATTTCCGACTGCGCGTCCGCGCCCGAGACGGGCGCGGACCGGCGGCATAGTGATCTTGTGCGGGCGCGGCTGGCAAGGAAAAGTTTTTGCCGGCCGCGCGCCGGTTTCACCAACGCTTGTCGTTGCAGTCCAGAAGCACGTTCTGCATCTGGCCGTCGACGATCATGGTGACGAAGCGGATGGAGCATTCGCCCTTGCGGATCTTGCGGTTCGGCGCCTGCGCGGCGATGACGAGGGCGTTGGCGCCGGAGGCGCCGGGGCCGCCCTTGCCGACGGAGACGGACTGGGCCGAGGCGATGCCGGACACGAGCGTGGCGGCGGCGAAGGCGGCGAGGGCGATGCGACGGTTGAACATGAAGTGATCCTCCTGGTTGCGGGCGGGTCATCCGCTCCTGTCCGTAGGTCGCTGCGAAGGCGCGGAAGGTTCACCGGGCCGACCATTTTTTTCACCGGGAACGTCACGGCGGCACGGCCCGGAAATGCCGCGCCGGCGCACTCCGCGAGGGAGGCGCCGGCGCTTCTGGTCGGGATCGCCCGGGGGCGTTTGCAGACGAGCCCGCCGTTTCGTGGCTGCCGGGAGGTCAGAGCCGGCAGCGACGGATCTTGCCGCTTGCGGAAATGTAGGTGTCGGTCTCCTCGTCATAGGTCATGTAGCGGGCCTCGCAGCGGGCGACATGCAGGTCCCAGGAGTCGACGATGCGGTGATGGCGACGGTTGGCCGCCTCGTTGGCGAGCGCGCCGATGACGAACCCGCCGGCGCCGGCAAGCAGGGCGGCTTCGGCCGGGGTGAGCGGCGCGGCGGAGGCGCGTTCGACGGCGCCGAGCGTGCCGGCGGCAATGGCGAGGCCCATCAGGGCGGCGGCGGTCTTGCGGGTGAAAGTGCGGGTCATGTGGTCCTCCTGTTCGTTCGCGGGCGTTTCCGATGGCCCGTTCGAAATGTCAGTCGCGCCACACCGTGGAATGGTTCATGGCTGGCCGAATTTTTTTTCGTGGCGCAGCGACCGCGTTCGCCGGACGGCGGCTTGTCGGCCGCCGCGTTCCGATTCAATGTCGCGGGTGATCTTCAAGGGGGGTGATTCCATGCGTCCGGCCCATTCCGTGCTGTGCATGCTGGCCGCGCTTGCCGGATGCGCCGGCGCCCCCGGCTTCATGCCCGAGGACTATGTCGAGACCACCGAGATTTTCCGGGCCGTCGAGCGTGAACTGTGCGAGGCCATTGCCTGGGTGGATGCGCATCCCGCGGCGCGCAGCGAAGTGCTGGCGGCCGGGCTCGACATTCGCCGCTTCGTCGCCAGCGTCACGGTCGGCCTGGCCGTCGAGGAGGTTGCGGACGGCAGTGGCAGCGCGGCGCTGATGATCCCGGTCGCCACCGGCCTGACCGGCGTTTCCGGCTCGCTCGGCCTGACGACCGTGCGCACGCGATCGACCACGCTCAAGGTCTATTACCCGTTCGCCGAGCTGGAATGCGGCTGGGACAAGCCGAAGCCGCCGACCCGGATTGCCGGCAATCTCGGGCTGTCGGAATGGATCACGCAGACGACGAAGGTGCTCATCGACATCAGGGAGACGCCGGTCTCCTACAATTACTCCGTCGAGTTCACCGTGCAGAACGCCGCCGGCATCGGCCCGCAATTCCGCGTGCTGCCGGCCGGCAACACGCTCAGCATCGGCACCGGCCTGTCGGGATCGCGGGCGCTCACCCATTCGCTGCATGTGTCGGTGGTGGAAATCCAGCCGGATGCAGCGCTTGCGGCGCGCTACAAGCTGTCCGACGAGACGCGGCGGCGGCTGGACCGCGAGTCGGAGATCGAGGTCATTCGCGGCCTGGCGCGCTGAGGCGTCACCGGATCTGGGCGGCCAGCCGGGCAATCGCCGCGAGGCTTTTCAACTCGTGCGTCATCGGCGCAATGTGGGCGGCATAGACGATCGGCGTGCCGATCTTCGGCAGCTCGAAGAAATCCTTCATGCTGGGCAGGAGCACGAAGCCGGACTGGCCGTTCAGCGCCAGGCGCGGCTGGCCGTCCGGCCAGGTCCGGCGCAGGAAGGCGAGTGTCTTGGCCAGTGTGCCATCGACGACACGGCGCGCAGCCTGGGGGTCCGAGGCGCGCACCTCGAATGCCGCGCCGATCTCGGGATTGGCGAAGTCGATGGTCTCGTCGCCTGACGAAAAGGTCTCGCGGAACCAGCGGGTGACCGATCCCGAACGGGTGATGGCGACGAGCGTTCCCGAATAGGGATGTTCGAGCTGGAAGCCGACGATCAGGCCCTTGAAGGCGAGGGACTCGCTCTTGCCGCTCTTGAACTTGAAGAGGCCCTCGAAAATCTCCAGCGGCAGCTCCTCGAACCGGCCGGCGATTACGTCGCCGATGGTCGACCGGTTGTAGGAGCCGATGGCGGCGCGAGGCAGTTCCGCCAGCGACGCGGGCTGGGCCATGTGCTGGTAACGCACATCGGCGAGGAACCCGAACGCATGCGGCAGGATGCGGTCGCGCAGCGATTGTTGCAGGCGCTTGGCCGGCTTTTCGGCGATATCCCACATCAGGAACACGCCGATGAAACCGGCGACGTAGATGATGATATGGGCAGTTCCGAACCAGCCGCTGTCGGGATCGAACGTATAGGCCATGAACGCGGCGGCGATTGCGACGACCAGCGTGGCGCCGACGAAACCGAAGACGCGCTTGCGCACGCGGGCGGCAACCGCAGCCTGTTCGCCATTGTAGGCGCCGATGGCGGCGTCAACGTCCGGTTCTCCGGCCGCGAGCCGGGATGGTTCAAGCCCAGTGTCCGCCATGATCGATGCTTCCCGACCCGTGCGCCCCGGCGCGGAACATTAGCACAGGCTGCAAGCCGCGCCAGTGGCGCGAAGCTCAGGCCTCAAGCCGGGCCGGGAAGCCCGGCGCCCGCAACGGCGTGCCGGTGGCGTCTTCCAGCAGCTTGACGATCTTCGTCGACCAGGCATCGCCTCCGAACACCGCCTTGCCGCGGATGAAGGTCTGGTTGACCATCGAGGCGAGATCGAGCGGTACGTCCCATTCCTTGCCCATGCCGACGGCGAAGCCGAGATCCTTCAGCGCCAGATCCATGGTGAACTGGATATCGTAGGAGCCGTTGAGCACGAGCTGCGTCTCGGTCTCGTGCACGAACGAATTGCCCGAGGAGGCGACGATGGCGTGATAGGCCTGGGCGAGGTCGAGCCCGCCCTTCTTCGCCAGCATCATCGCCTCGCCGGCGGCGACGAGGTGGATGAAGGCCAGCATGTTGGTGATGACCTTGATGATGGCGGCCGAACCGATCGGTCCCATGTGGAAGGACTGTCCGGTCATGGCGGCGATCGCCGCCTTGTGAGCCTCGTAGAGATCGGCATCGCCGCCGACGAGCGCGGTGATCCGCCCGACCGCGGCCAGATGCACGCCGCCGGTCACCGGGCATTCGAGCGTGCGCACGCCCTTTTTCGCCGCGATCGCAGCCAGGCGGATGATCTCGTCGCGGCCATTGGTCGACATCTCGATCCAGGTGCCGCCGGCCGGCAGGCCTTCCAAAAGGCCGTCCGGACCGGAAAGCACGGCCTCCGACACCTTGGGCGAGGGCAGGCAGGTGACCGCGTTGCCGGCGGCGCGGGCTGCCGCCGCGGCCGAGGCGTGCCCGGTGGCCCCGGCTTCGACC
>WPCK01271125.1_pt1 | contig 30994 bp, 21 predicted proteins | sample 5399851 | NCBI WGS metagenome assembly WPCK01 (sample SAMN12869471, study PRJNA574797) | sludge metagenome | isolation source: wastewater treatment of pH11 | place: China:Beijing | collected 2019-05-20 | reverse complement strand
CTTCAAGTACCGCACGTTCAACATCGCTCAGCTCAACGATATACTTCTTTTCCATGACAACCCTCCGTGGTAAAAACCGGAGTGTCGTCAATTTCAGCCTTCCGCGCCAACCCTAATTCTTAGTTGTCACAAAGCACTAGCAGCACCGGCATGAGGTTTACAAGCTTTCAGCATGCTACAATCGTAGCCCACTGAAGGCTATACTCGAACTCCATCCCCAACCCATCTATGCCATCCATCGCTGTCATTCCGGCTCGTGGCGGGAGCAAGCGGATTGCTCGCAAGAACGTCAAGAAATTTTTAGGCAGGCCAATGATCTCCTATGCGATTCAGGCCGCCCAAGCGTCCAAGCTATTTGAGCACGTCATCGTCTCGACGGATGATGACGAAATTGCCGCTATTGCGCGAAGCTGGAATGCGGAAATCCCATTCATGCGACCCGTCCAACTCGCTGACGATTTTACGGGCACCGTTCCGGTCATTGCCCATGCCATTCAAGAATGTGAAAACCTTGGTTGGTTGTTTAACTGGGTTTGCTGTATCTATCCAAGCGTGCCTTTGATCCAAACCGAAGATCTGGCTTTAGCGTTTGAATTGCTGAACAATTCGCAGGCTCAATATGCCTTTCCAATCGCTCAATACCCTCATCCGATCCAACGTGCACTGCGTCTGGCCAGCGACGGGGAATTGTCCCCGTTTTACCCGGAGCATTCGACGACCCGAACTCAAGATTTAGAGGCTGCATACCATGACGCTGGACAGTTTTATTGGGGGCGAAAAGCAGCTTGGGTCGAGAACAAGAACGTTCATCGCAACGGTGTCGGTTTGGTAATACCCGCTTGGAGAGCGATCGACATCGACACACCCGAAGATTGGCATCGCGCTGAGGTGATTTCTGCAGCCAAGGGTGTAGAGGCATAGAATTCAAGCCTTGAACCCGAGGATTCACCTTTTAGAATCGTTGGGGTAATCACCAAAGGGAACGGCTTTTGAACGCAACCGCTCTTGAGGACGGCCGAGCCGCTTGAGGATTCAGCGTCGCACCGCAAATGGGACTCAAGCTGTTTCGTGTCGAACGCCCGGCAATTTGGCTAGCATCGTCAAGCAACTTGGCCGACATCATCGCATGCCGGTAAAATGGCCTGCCGAGAACTCAACACACAACAGCCCAATACAATTTCCAAATGCGACAATCCATCTTTGCTAGCTTCCAGCCCTATGTTGGTATCTTGATCGATTCGTTCCGTGAAGCGATCAGCAACAAAATTCTTTGGGCGCTGTTGATTACATCCACCTTTCTTTTGGCGGCCATGGCGCCATTTGGTCTGGTGCTTGAACGAAATTTTCAGTTTGGAACCTATGATGTCTACGATCATGATCGCTTGATCCGAAAGCTTGGGAGAGCCTTGGACCGCAAGAGTCAGACGGGCGTTGGCGCGATTGCTGCCAAGCTTTCACCCGAATTTTCGGAAAAGATACGGCGAGAAGCCCGTGAACATGATGGCTCCGCAGGAATACGTCAACTCGTCGAGCAGTTGAATCGATTGACGACCCTGCCGGGTCTGTATTCTGAATCCGCTTTTCCAACGGCCGCGAAACGCGAACGGCTGAAACCGCTGATCGAACAATTGGCAACGGGAATTTCGGCGGCTGATCTTCAGCAACTCAATAGTGAACTTCTCCAGATCACGCTCTCGCCAGAACTTGGAGCATCTCGCGGTGAGCAGCTTTGGCTTGGATACGCGGGATTCAAAATCGGCGACCCGATTCCTATCACACGGCGGCAAATTGAAACGTATGTTGAGCCGCTCATGCTGTCGCTGGTTGTCCAATTTGGGTTAGGCGTGATCATCGTATTCGTAGCCATCATCGTGACTAGCCCGATGATTCCCGATACATTCCGTTCCGGTGCATTGCATTTACTATTGAGTAAACCCATCTCGCGCTCATGGCTGTTTCTTTCCAAATTCGCCGGTGGTTGCATTTTCGTTACCCTGAATCTGGTTTACGTTTTGTTAGGCCTGTATCTGATCGTTGGATTTCGGTTTGGTATTTGGAATGAAGGACTGATTGGGTGCATCCCGTTGCTGCTGTTCGTGTACGCGATCTTCTACTGCGTCAGCGCACTTACAGGTCTGATTTGGGGCAATGCCATCGTCAGCGTAGTGGCCTGCCTGGTTTTCTGGGTGTTTTGTTTTGCGGTTGGCACGATGCACGACATCCTGCAAGACCGCGTCCAGCGCTGGCCACTCATTCAGCGCATCGATCAGATCGCCGACGAAACCATTGCCGTGAACGAGTCGGGAGTTGTGTCAGTTTGGAACGATGAATTCTCGGTTTGGCAACCGGCGACGGAGTTCAGCATTCGCGCAGAAGGATCGACGTCGATTACTTTCGGACCGTATTTCGACGATGTGCGAAAACAGTTAATCGTCAAGACGTTCCGACATCGCAACCCGTTTGATTCGGTCCTCAATCCGCGTTCGCGCAGTTTAACCTTGGTCCGTCTTGAGGAGCAAACGTCGACTCGACCCAAAACGCTGGACGAATCGCGCGAAACGGCGTTTTGGGATACGCTGCCTGGTCCAGACATTCCTGAGCAAGTCTTTCGGATCGTTGGATTGGAACGCGATCTGATTGTGGTCAGTCGACTTGGCCTTTATCGATTGGGGTTCGACCGCGTGGACGTTTCGACTCAGGGCACCCAACCGCTATTCGGGTTGCTAGGCCGCAATTCCTTCGAAGAAGTCACGCCGCGCGGATTCCGCATGACCGACAATGCAACGGCCGCCCATGCGGGAAACAATGAATTGTTGCTTTACACTTCGGGTACGCTAAGCCGCATGTCGATCGAGTCGGGGCGTTTCAAAATTCTGTCACAAACGAAACTCGACGGCGACGGAAGTGAAGCAGCACTGCTGGCCGGAAATCACCAATTCACGCTCGTAGCACGTGACGACAAGCCAACTCAGATCATGGATGCAACGTTAAAGAGCATTGCCGAAGTCGATCTGCCGGACAATGAGGTTCCGAAGCAGTTTGTTTGGGTTCCCGGAAGTGACTATGAACTATCCATCGTCACCCATTCCGGCAAATTGATGAAGCTTGATTGTAGGCACTTATCGATCGAGGAAATTGCAACGCCGATACAGCAGAAGCTCACGTGCGTGACATGGCTTGACCCACACCGGGCTTGGTTGGGAGTTGCCCCAAATCAGGCTTGCCTAGTCGATCTGCGGCAAGGCACGATCCAGCGGCGTCTGACACCGGCCTTGAAGACGTCTGAAAAATTCTTCTATCGACTTGTCCAGCCGCTCTATCGCTACAATCCAAAACCCTCTGCCATCAATCAGTCGATGCAGTACTTGTTGACGGGCAGCACGTCTTTCGACCCCAACGTGATTCCCTTCAAACTTGACAGCGCCAAAGCCGAGCTTGACGTCTGGGGGCCGATTATTAGCAATTCCATATTCGTGCTAGTCGTTTTAGCCGCCGCGTGCACTTACGTAGCTTGGAAAGAATACTGATGGGCGGCTGGCACGCACCCCTCAAATACCGCATCCGGAACGATTTGGCAGCGGTCAGCCGGAAGGCAGAGTTGGCGTAGATTCTGGGGTGTACACAACTTGGGAAATTTTCGCAATAAAACGCTCAAATACTCACAACCATCCTATTTCAAACAACTTACGACCAATCGATCGGTCTTGACCTGATCAACCCACCTGTTATAATTCGTCCGATTAGTCAATCCTGGCAAGATTGGCGAAGATGGAAGCTATAGAGGGATACAGAATTCCATGTAGGGTGTTCTAATTTGGTCTGCTCAGGACAAGCGTGGTGGTCAGGGAAGAAAATTCTCATGTGAAGGAGTCTTTTTTCTCGTCCCAATGCTCGTTCGGGCAGGCGTCGATCAGGAAGGATGGTGGGAACCAAATAATGTCGACAACTAAAACTGTTTTCACGACGGGCGAAGCGGCCAAAATCTGCAAAGTCAGCCAGCAAACGATTATTCGGTGTTTCGACAATGGAACGTTGAAGGGATTTCGGGTACCAGGCAGTCGCTTTCGCCGGATTCCACGCGACCAGTTGTTCACTTTTATGCGAGACAACGGCATTCCCACGGATGCCCTGGAAGACGGCAAGAAGAAGTTGTTGATTGTGGATGACGACCAAGATTTGGTCGATTTGCTCTCGGACGCATTCGAGCGCGACGGACGCTTTGATATCCGCACGGCCAACAACGGCTTCGCGGCTGGTATGCAAGTCAAGGAATTCCGTCCAGACATCGTGGTTCTGGATGTTATGCTCCCAGACATCAACGGCAAGGAAGTCTGTCAGCGGGTCCGCAGCGACGAGACGCTTGACACGGTAAAGATCATCTGCATTTCTGGAATGATTGAACAGGACAAAGTTGCAGCACTGCAAGCTGCCGGGGCCGACGATTTTATGCAAAAACCGTTTACCGTCGACCGAATCATCGAACGCGTCTGCGACCTGTTGGAAATTGAGCGCCCAGTGGCGCATTAAGCTTTAACCGATAGATTGGAAGCCATGAACTGACAACGCGCGGCTTTCGTTTTCCAAGTAAAACCGAGATCAAGATCGGCGATGGCTGCCGCTGAAAACTTTGCAACGGACCCATCCCATTTTGCCGAAGAACTCGAACAGGCAAAAAACGAAGCGATTTATTATTTGGCTTACGGGCTGAGTCATGAATTGAACAATCCACTTGCGAACATCCAGGCCCGGGCGGGTGTTTTGTTGAGCCAGTGCGATAATCTCGATCAAAGACAGATGCTCGAGGCGATTATTGACAACGCTTCGCGCGGATGCGAGATGCTCGGCGACTTGATGCTGGTAGCTCGACCTCCCCAACTTCAGCTTAGTGAATTCGACCTGGGGCAACTCGGAGCTCACATTCGCCAGCGCGGCTGCAAGTGGTCCGAGCTGAACGGAATTCGTTTTTTTCAAGACTGGAAACCGTCTTGCATTGCGAGGCTGGATCGGTCGATGCTCTGCGAAGTTGTCTGGGCGCTTCTGAGGAATTCAATCGAAGCGTCAACTCGTGGGCGTTCGATTCGATTGAGCGCATCCCTTGGGGATCGCCAATTGCATATTCAGATCGACGACGAGGGACCTGGCATGTCCTCCGCCGCACTTCGGCACTGTTTCGATCCCTTTTTTAGCGGTCGCGAAGCTGGACGAGGGCTGGGGCTGGGATTGACAAAGGCAAAGAAGCTCAGCCAAATCCACGGCGGCGACCTGAGAATCGCCAATCTTGCCACCGGAGGTTGCCGAGCCAGCCTTTGGATTGCGATTGAACCTGGCCATAGCGAACCCTCTGGAAAGAGTTGACGCCAAACTCATTTGAAGCAAATCCATCGAATCCATCGCGGGCTATGCGTTTGCCTGGATCGATGGACGGCATCGATCGCCGCGCAAAATTCACTCGATGGAATCGATCACTCGGCCTTATCTTGACCGAGTATCTTCCATGCAAGGATTTGTTTTAGCGGTCGTGAGGGCATTGCCGGTTATGCAGAAAGGAATGTCGAGGTCGGTTCATGCGAATTGCGTCAACTCTTTGACCTGCTGTTGAGTTCGACCTAGGTTTTATTTGAATCGTCGCACTCACACGTTCATGTTGTTGGCATGCAGGTCCCTAGTCCGTTCATTCCGTCAGCCTCTTCCGAGTTACCCGGGGATGGGCTCAACACGCCATCGTCCGCATTTCGCATGCAGGATCAGCTTGTTCGCGCGCGGCTGGGACCCTACGCCGGACTCTTTTTTTCGCTGCGAGCCAAACATCCGCCTGCGGCCGCGCACAGCCTGCGCGTCGCCGTTTTATGCTCAAAGTGGGCCATATTCCACAATCTTCCCGAGCAAGCTCGCGACATCCTAGAGATTGCCGGACTTGTGCATGATGTCGGAAAAATCGGCGTATCAGACAGCGTGTTGCAAAAGCCGGAATCGCTAAACGTGGCGGAGCAGCACGCGATGGAAATGGCCATTGGAACCGGTCTAGAAATCCTGACTGGCGTCGGAGCTTCCGCGATGCTCCTAGAAACAATCCAGCAAGCCCGATATGCACAAGACTCAGGATTCGATCAGAATCCGCTGGCACGGATGCTCAAAATCGCAGATGCTTTCGATTCGATGACAACCATGCAAGTGTTTCGTGCTGCGTTCAGCAGGGAGCGCGCGGTCGATGAGCTATTTGCTAATGCGGGTACGCAATTCGACCCAGAATTGGTTAAGAATTTTGCGAGTCTTGTCAGCCAACCACGCAACGAATTGGAAGAGCAAGTAACTCAACATTGGACCAGCTTACTGCACAGCAATGCTATTCCACATTTTGAGGGTTTATCGGCGTCTTCTAATCGTGAGTCCACATCGGTCAACTTGGTCAATGCCCTGTTCCACAACCGCCTCGTCGAGTCACTGGCTGATGCGGCCATCTATCTGGACCGCCAGGGCAAGATCTTGTATTGGAATCGAGCGGCGGAACAGATCAGCGGACGTGCGGCCGAGTCCGTGCAATTCTGTTTGTGGACGCCGAAACTTCTGGGACTTCACGACCTGAATGGCATTCCGATTGCGAATGAGGCGTGCCCATTGCAGCAGGCCCTCCAATCCAATGCCAAGCATGAAGTCGATTTGATTGCGGTGCATCCGAATGGCAAGAAAAACGCGGTGGCGCTCACCGCAATTCCCGTTTTTGCGGACAAAGGCGTATTCATCGGATTCATTCTGCAGATCCGTGACGATTCGCGTCAGACCGACCTCGAGCAACGGGTGCGTAAACTCCATCAAGCAGCCACCCAGGACCCATTAACAAAGGTCGCCAATCGCGCAGAATTGAACCGTCGATTGGAAGAATTCATTGCCGATCATCCGACTCATGGAACAGTCGGTTCCGTGATCATGTGCGACATCGACTATTTTAAGCGAATCAACGATACGTACTCGCATCAGGCAGGAGATGAGGCATTGATTACCTTTGCCAAGACCCTTCGAGATGCGTCGCGTCAAGATGATCTTGTCGCGCGGTACGGTGGTGAAGAATTCGTCATTTTGTGCGATTCCTGCGACATCAACGCGGCTCACGCGCAAGCCGAGAAGATTCGTAAGGTCGTCGAATCGACACCGGTTCCAGCCCTCAATGGTCATATGATGACCGCCAGTTTCGGCGTGACTCAATTGCAATCGGGTGATGATTCGGAGACATTCGTGGCTCGCGCCGACCGGGCATTGATGTCTGCAAAGGAAACGGGCCGAAATCGAGTCGTGCAATTGGGTGGCGCATCGATTGCAGGCAGTGCCACCCATACGCCGGACAAAGACTCGTCGGCAAATCCAATGGCCGTTCATCGCAATTCATGGCTGGGTTGGTTCACGGGCCAAACAAAGCCGATTTGCCAACGCGAATACCTTTCGGCAGTCCCTATTGAAATCGCAGTTCAGAAATTGCAAGGCTTTATAAGCGACCACAAAGCTGAGATCCTTTCGACAACTCCAGACCACATATCGATTCGTATCAAAGGCGTCGAGAGTGCCCGGCGACGCAGCGAACATCCTGTTTCGATGATCATGAATATGGACATTCATCAAGTGCAATTCTGCTTGCAAGGTCGATCGATGGTTTATCAAAATCGTACAAAATTTGTGGTCGGGTTATTCCCGGTGAAGAGCCGCGATCGCCGCCAAGCTGCTCTGCAAGGTCAAGCTCATCAAATTCTCCTCAGTTTCCAAGCTTACATCGTCGGTCAAGAGATCGATGACCAGTTGCGACTGAAGATCATCGAACCAAGGCAATGATGCACGCTTGGGGGATGCTCAATCGAATCTAAAATCTCAACCCCCTTCCCAATTCAGCCATTCCCGCTTATCGTCTTTTGAAACGATCAAGTTTCCAAGTCCCAGACGACTCTTACCTAACGCGAGGTATTCCAATGGCTTTTGAACTTCCAAAGCTACCCTATGCTTACAATGCCCTAGAACCACATTTCGATGCTCGAACGATGGAGATCCATCACACGAAGCACCACCAAGCTTACATCAACAACGTCAACTCGGCGATTGCCGGAACCGATCTCGAATCCAAGAGTGTCGAGGCACTGATCGGCGACTTGTCCGCCGTACCTGAAGTAAAACGCGGCGCGGTACGCAACAACGGCGGTGGACACGCCAACCACTCGTTGTTCTGGACAGTGCTTGGACCCGGCGCCGGCGGGGCTCCGGTAGGTGCATTGGCTGCCGACATCGACGCCACGTTCGGTTCGCTGGACAAATTCAAGGAATTGTTCACCGCAGCGGCCACGACGCGGTTTGGCAGCGGCTGGGCATGGCTCTACGTTGCAGATGGAAAGCTGGCCGTTGGCTCGACCGCTAATCAAGACAGTCCACTGATGGGCGCGACGATTGCCGGCATCGCTGGTACCCCGATTCTAGGGTTAGACGTTTGGGAACACGCCTACTATTTGAATTACCAAAACCGCCGTCCCGATTACATCGCGGCGTTTTGGAATGTCGTCAATTGGAAAGCCGTAGCGGAGCGCTACGCGACCGCCAAGGCCTAGGCGCTCGAATCCTCTGTAGCCAGTCGATCGACAATTTTTCCTAGCGAGAAGCTCGTTGGTCGATCGCGGTACGCATTGGATTGCCTATCGAGCGATGCAGTCGATCGAACCATCAAATTCTTGTTGTGTGGCAATCACGCATTCAAATGGGTTCAATGCGTTTGTCGAAGATCCGCATCTGGACCACCGGGTAAGGCTAGCGTCAACTGTTGGAGCTGATGCAATATCCCAAGAAACCTAGTGACCCTTTCCGCACTTTGCCGACTTGAGTCAATGCGTTAAACTGGCCGATAGCCCTGAGGTCCGAAGCGCAATTTTGATTTTTCTGATGAACCATGTTTCATGTCCGTCCAAATCTTGCGGTGTTGCTTGCATTTCTAGCCCTGCTGGCGGTCGCAAGCCGTGCTCCGGGTCAGGATCAAGAGCAGAAGAGCGACGTTCGAAAGGCTCTGACTTATTTTGCGAATGCCGCCGATTATCAAAATGGCGGTGCGTTCGAACTTGCTGCCGACCAGTGGGAAAAATTCGTTCACGAGTTTCCAAACGATTCGCAAGCCAGTACCGCTTGGCATCACCTGGGAATTTGCAATCTCCAGCGAAAGGAACCGAACCTTAACCGCGCAATCGAAGCTTTCAGGGAAGCCTTGAAGGACGAAAAAAACGATCTTCGTGAAGAGAGCTTCATCAACCTGGGTTGGGCACTTTTTACGCACGCCAGCAAGAGCCAGGTGAATTCTGAAAAGCAAAGAAAAGACCTCAGCGAAGCTAGGCGTTATTTTTCGAAAGTCATTGAAGACTACGCGGACGGAGCCTACTTGGATCAAGCCGTCTTTTACTCAGGCGAAGCGGAACACTTGCTGGGCAATCATCGCCAAGCCATCGGGTACTTCAAGCAATTCTTGGCAAACAAAAAACTCAATCATTCGACGCTTCGACCCGAAGCCCTTTATGGGCTGGCCGTGGCCTTGGAACAAGAGAGGCAAACGCCGGAAGCACTGCAAAGGTTCCAAGAGTTCATTAACGAATATGGAACTCATCGACTGGCCAATGAAGTTCGGCTTCGCTACGCCGAATTGTTGGTCGCAGACGGCAAGTTGTCGGAAGCCGAAAAGGTACTCACCGGCTCATCGACTCAAAGTGATGCACCACTTGCCGATTTGACGTTGATGCGTCAAGGAGCAATCGCATCACAACTGGGAAATTCGGATCATGCGGCCGCATTCTACCGCAAGCTTATTGCCGAGTTTCCTACATCGACGCAGGCCTCAAATGCTAGATTTTTGCTGGGACACATCGATCTTCAGGCCGGCAGGTCCGACCAAGCGATCGCTTACTTTCGCGAGGTCGTTCAATCGGACAGTCCCGCATCTGCCGATGCCGCGCATAGTTTAGCAAAAGTACTTGTTCAGCAAAATCGAAACGCCGAAGCGATCGAAGTGTTGCAGGCCGCTGTGGAGCGTTTCAAAGAAGGCCCTGCATTGTTAGAGCTTCAAATGGACTTGGCAGATGTCTTCAGCAAAATACCTGATCGCAACGATGATGCTCGAAAGATCTACGAGCAAATCGCGAACGGTTCGCCAGATTCTTCACAAGCACCTCAGGCCGTTTACAACTTGGCGTTCAATGAGCTTGAAACCGGCCGATACCGCGAAGCTCAGCAATGGGCAGAACGGTTTTTGACACGCTATCCGAGCGATCCTCTGCGCTCGGATGTCGCCTACGTCGCTGCCGAGTCTCTGCTCAAACAGGGCCAGCACACGGGTGCCGCCGAAGCGCTTGGAAAACTGATTGAAACCGATCGAACCAACGCGAACTCTGACCTATGGAAGCTACGTCAAGGCATGGCGTTGTACCTGGCTGGCGACTACGAATTGGCGGCCCAAAACACGGAAAAGTTGATCGGTCAATTGTCAGAGTCGGTACAAAAGGCTGAAGCACAATTCATTGCGGGTGCCAGTCACTTGTATCAAGAGCATCTCGATTCGGCGATTCGATTCCTCGAAGCCAGCTATGCGACCGATATCCAATGGTCCAGCGCCGATGAGGTTCTCTTGCTGCTTGGTGAAGCCTACCAAAGACAGAACAAATCCTCCGACGCGAGGCGAGCCTTGATGCGATTGTTGGACGAACATCCCAGCAGTCGCCTGGAAGTTCAGGCTCAATACAAACTGGCACAACTGGCTGCCGCTGAAGGTGAGTATCCCGACGCAGTCAAACGGTATCGAGCCCTTACGGACAATCCGAATGCGTCGAGCTTTCACAACTTCGCTCTGTACGGAATTGTCTGGTGTTTGATGCAGCAGGATCAGTACGCCCAGGCCTTCGAAGAGCTTCAGCCTTTGCTTAAAAAAGACTTGCGAGATTCAATCGGCAGCGAAGCGTTGCTGGCCGAAGGCGTGTGCCTTCGCAATCTCGATAAACCTGAAGCTGCTGAGGACGCATTTCGTCGATTTCTTGACCGCAAGCCGAGTGGTATCTCATTAGCGAACGGATTGTATGAACTTTCCCTGACGCTGAGCAGCCTTAAAAAGCCCAGCCAGGCCAGTGCCGCGCAGGAGCGGATCATCAACGAAGTTCCGAATTATCCAGCCATGGATCAAGTCTTGTTTGAACTTGGATGGAACTTGATCGACCAAGGCAAGAATGCCGAGGCAACCGAGGCATTCTCGCGGCTGATCCATAATCATCCAAGCAGCAGCTTGGCGGCCGAAGCTAGACTTATGATCGCGCAACATCAATACGACAATGGCAATTATCAGGCTGCAATTGAAAACTACTCGGCGGTCGCCAAACTAACCAACGACGATGCGTTGCATGAAAAGGCGCTCCACAAACTCGGCTGGAGCCAATTTCAGTTGTTGCAATACGAAGCTGCCGCAAAAGTCTTTGAACAACAGGTTGCAAGATTCGCTAGCGGACCTTTGGCGGTAGACGGGTTGTTCATGCAAGCCGAATGCGACTTCAAACTTGAGCGATTTGACACCGCGTTTGAGCAATATGAACGAGCCAGGGAAGCCCTTGAACAATCAACCGATCAAGATTCGATTTCTGCGCAGGTTCGCACCTTGATTTACCTTCATGCGGGCCAGTGTTTGAGAGAACTTGAACGTTGGGACGAGTGCGAACAGTGGCTTCGCATCGTAATTGAAAAACACTCCAGCAGCCCCTACCTTCCAACGGCACTGTATGAACTCGGCAATTGCAAACAGAACCAGGCCAAGATCGACGAAGCCATTGTGCACTACACGGAAGCAGCGGACAACTACCGAAATGAGGCTGCCGCTCGATCTCGATTCATGCTGGGTGAAATTTACTTCGCTCGCAAGGATTTTGCCAAGGCAATTCCCGAGTTCCAGCGAGTCATGTACGGATTTGGTCGTGACAAAGCGCCTGAAGACATCCAAAAGTGGCAAGCCAAAAGCGCCTTTGAAGCCGCACGCTGCAGCGAAGCCCTGATCCAAAGTTTGAGCGGTTCGGCCCGCAAGAAGGTGGTTGAAACCACCATTGAGTTCTATGAGTACGTCCTCGACAAACGCGATTCCTCGGCAGAACTCGCCTCGCAAGCCCAAGCCCGCTTGGGCGAGTTGCAGAAACTGCGATAACCGATTCATCCAGGAAAGGACATCGGCAGCTCAATGCAATCCGCACGGCACTTCCAAGAAATCGTCGGCTGGTCCGAAAACCCCTACTGGCTGCTGGCTACGCTGTGTCCGCGAAGACTGGCCAGCAGATTTCGGTAGCGTACGTAGAGGCTTCGCAGCAGATGCATCATCCACAGATTGACGGCCACCGACAAAACGAAAAACACGAATAGGTGGTAGTTGTTGCTCCCATCCGACCGCTCAACGGTTCTAGGGAGTGTACCGATGCTGTCTGTTCCAACTCGTGTAGGAATGTTGCTCTGTCCAACCGTCGTGGACGGAAGACTTCGTCCATCGCTCAGGGACCTCTGGCCATCCCAACTTGTAGTATCGCGTCGATTGTCCGCGACATACATATCGCTCGCAGGACGTCCTATAGGCTGGCCGTTGTTATAGCCTCCGCCATTCCAATAGCCGTCGGCACCGGCGCGGTCGGCAATCGACCTGCCTTGATGCCCAAAGCTATCGCCGAATCCACCTGAGGTGCTGGGAAATTGGGTGTTTTGACGAGCGTAGCTGGGGTCTTGATAGGTTTGCGATGATCCCCGGGCGTTGTTGCGTGCGTAAGCATTGGAATCGTATCCGGCTTGCAGGTCTTGCCGTTGCGGCTGTTGTGCGAAGTTTGTACCGGCCGTCGGATCGTAACTTGGGCTCCACTGCTGCAAATTCGTGTTGGGCTGTTTCGCGTAGCCACCTGTACCGGTTGGCTGGGAGTACGTTGACGTTGGAAGATTTCCGCCTTGGTTGTTGAGCGAGTTAGCCAACGCATTGGCAGTATCGGCAAAGCGGCCTTCTGAATTGTTGCCACCTGCATAGGGTTCGCCAAGATTCGAGTTTGAATGCTGGTTTGCGCCCTGAGCAAAATTGGGCAAAGAACTTGGATCAGGCAGGTTCCTAGTTGGCGATGTCTGTTGATTGCCCGCACCAGCTTGGTCGAGAAAGGTTCCGCCCAGTGGCGTGGTTGGGGCTGTGAGAGCATCCAACCCGTTTCGAGTGTTCGTATTGGGTCGACGATCGACTCCGTTTGTTGGGAAATCGGGCAACGTATTTTGGACATTGACTACGGAAGAGCCCGATTCGAGGTCGCGAATGCGCCCTGGCGGCAGACTAGCAATCGTGGGGACCCGTTGCTGAATCTCTTGCAAGCTCGGCGTGCGTGGAAGCACCTGCGTTCCAATACTTACAACCACCCGATGAATGCGCCCGGCCAACTCTCGCGGAATCACGCATTGAAATTCCTGTTGCTCCGTGTTTCGCGTCATAAATGGCAACATGTCCGGTGAAATCTGAATCAGGTATTCCAATTCGTTGCGCTCGTTGAGCTGCCAACCGAATTGCGTCTCGCGTGAGCTCTCGTTCTGGAATCCTGGCGAACTCGTCGAGGCCGACCCGAGTGGAGAGATGTTGCTTTGAGCAACTAACGAAATGATAAATAAGGTGATGATTCCGTTCATAAACATGTTCCCAAAGTGGGCGAGTTACACGGTCGCGGGGTAGTTTTGATCTTCCCCCCTGCTGCCGTAGACGATTTAATTTGGAAGCCCGCAAAGTTGGACTAGTCCTAAAGTCACGCCATAGGCTACACCATACCGAAATGGAAAGTAAAGAGAAGTTGGGCAGAGAACTTGAGGCAATCTTGGAGTTTTTCGACATAATGTTGGAATTCCGAACATTGCTGGAGTAGAATCCAGATAGCTGGAAAGAAAATCTTCCCCCAACTTTGCGGTAGCTTTGATTACGGAAGCGTTTTGATGCTAAAAAGTCAAAGGCTCATTGCTCGAACCTTGTTGCTGACAGCTACCGTTTTTTTTTCAGCCACAAATTCGTTGATTGCCCAAAACGCAGAACCCATTGAAAGCCTGCAAAAGTCGGCTGGGTGGCAATGGCCCACGGCCGACCGCTACCGCGATTTTCTTTCCAGCTATCTGGACCAGCACCAGTCTGGGATTGAGGTTCGAAACCAAGTAGAGCGCAAATGGAAAATTGGCGCGGAATTGCGTGGACCGGAGCTCATGGACCATTTGTTGGATACAGCGGGTTTGGTTGACCCCCGCGTTGCCGAACTGGTCGCCAAACTGCGATCGCCGGACGACCCAATTGCGACACTCAACGACATTCCATGGCTGACCACGGACGTACCCGGTTGGTTGCAGGACACCATTCGCTTGGCCTTCGCCAGGAGCCTGGCGCAGCGACGGATGGTCGATGAAGCTCTCGAAATGATGAGTGGCTTAGAGCTATCGCAGGTCTGCGATCCAGCTTCGCTGCTTTTTTACCGCGCCTCTGCCGAACATCACCTGCTAAAAAAAGCCGAGTGCCTGAAGGACATCCAGACGCTGCTCGAGCGCGAAGCCGAGTTGCCCGTCCGGTACCGCCAAGTCGCACATTTGATTCAAGCCGATATTAGCCCTGTTGAAGAGGACTCCGTCGACGAAATCGCGCGGATGATGACCGATGTAGGTCGGCGGTTGGACTTGGGGCGAGCCGGCCAGAAGGTTCGCGAGCGAGAGGACAATATCGTCAAGAAGCTCGACAAATTGATCGATGAAATTGAAGAGCAAGCTCAGCAGATGCAGCAACAGCAACAATCGGGGCAGCAAAATCAGAATCAGCAGTCCCAGTCGCAACAACCCATGGACGACAGCCAGATCGCTGGCGGAACTGGCCCCGGCGACGTCGATCAGAAAAAACTCAAAGACAATAGCTCTTGGGGCAATCTTCCACCGGCACAACGCCAGGAAGCTCTGCAGCGGTTGACTGAAGAATTGCCCAGTCACTACCGCGATGTCATCGAAGGCTATTTCAGGCAACTGGCCAAAGACCGTTCCCGCTGATCTTTCGAACGTCGAACAGAGGGGATCGATCGGAGTCTCTTGCTACCGCCACCTTATCCCTACGAGTCCGCGAATTCTTCAAAAGAATGTTCCCGAATAAGCCGGGATTGTTTTCATACGACTGATCCCAGTAGGGATCACAGCAATTAGCCGGGGGTTGAGGAGCGAAGCGACGACACCCCCCGGAACGCTAAAAAAGAACAGCTCGGAGAAAAATCCCCGAGCTGTTTTCAATCGATTCTAAGCCGATGCGAATCTGAGCCGTTGCTCAGGCACGCGACCTAGGGAATCGTGATGTTGGACAATTGATTGCCGGTACCAGCCCGAGCCGCAGCAATGTCGGCAAATTGAACGTTGCCATTCTTGTCGATGTCATAGATGCTGCCCGATGTAGCGGCCGTACCCGAGTTGGCTCGGATCGGACTAAGGTCGGCAAATGCGACTGCATAAGACGAACCTCCACCCAGACCCGATGTTTCGCCAACCAAATGGCCGACATAGTAAACTTCGGGCGTCGCAAGGCCGGTGTTCGCATTGGCTTTCACTGTGACTCGCAGCCAACGATTGTGGATCGTTCCGTTCGGCCAAGTCAGAAGCACGCTATCGGGTGATCCGGGAGTGACCGTGACGGTGGGTGCGGTTGGTACAGCTTGCCAGGTCGCGGGCAAATCGGAGAAAATGCCTTGCGGGCTCCATTGGAATTGGAAATCGCTGGCAGTTAGGCTTGAGCTGGCCAAGTCCTGGACGCTGAAAATCAACCCTGTAACACCGGCTGATGAATTGATCAGGCTATCGTAGGTGAGCGTACCCGCACCGGTTCCTTCATTCGCTACGACGGTTCGCGAATCGGTTTTAGATCCAGCGCCTGTGAACGACGAATGGTAAACCTTTGCGTCGACAATTGTCGCGTTGCCGCCGCCACCATCTGGAGTCGCATTGAGTTGAACGTTATCAAAACGAGTGCTGCCATTGTCGTTCACCGATACACCGCCGGTCAACGTAACACGGATATAGGCCGTGGCGACGTTGTCTAAGGCCGTAATCGTGTCCAACGTCTTCGCTTCCCAAGTTGAAGGATCGGCAAACGTAGTGACGGTCTGGAATGTCGTAAAATTCACACCATCCGTACTCCAGGCCCATTCTTGATTGTTGAACGATGTGGACGTTCGTCGCGTTGCAAAACTGACAACCAAGTCTTTGTACCCAGACATGTTGACCTGGAATTGAACGTATCCGCCGTTGTTGAAGTTCACTCCATCGACAGGAGTCCCGATCAAAAGCGCCAACGACCCGCCCGCAATTTCCTCATTGGCGACGTTCAAAAGATTGCCACTCTGCGACAGAACCCAACGATAAACGGTTTCCCCGTTGCCATTGACCAGGGTCTCCAATAGGTTACCACCGCCAATCGTGATCGATGCGTCGCCGATATCAGCGGCATAAGGAAATACGCTTGGATCCGCCAAGTACCCGAACGTGCCGGGGGTCGGCAATTCGTTGTAATTGAAGCTCCAATACGCAATCATGTCGGCCTTGGCTTGATTCATCAAGCCGACGCTGAGCAACGCAAGGCTCAGCAAACCAATCAACCTCTTCATTTAATTACTCCTCGAAACAGTTAGGAACCGCATAAAAAGCCAGCTCTTGATCGCTCCCTACGCGAGAGGCCGATCCACAAAAGCCGCGCAACTACCAAAGTCGGACTTATCCTACTGCCACTAGAATAGTTTGCAAGCAAAGTTCGCGTTAAAAGTTTGTGATTTTCTAATCCCTACAGGTGGGGATTCTGAATACCTTCGAAAGCGAACCACGATGATCCACCGAATGCTTGGTCGGTTCAATAAAGGTCCAAGGTGCGAATTCAAGCCGGCTAAGCCCTATGCCACCCAAATTCAGCACGGCATACTATACTAATAGACAGTATAGTGATCGCATCCCAAGGCGATCTCGCCATCGGTTCGATTGCCCGGGAAACCCCATGAATCGCCTGACAACTAGGCAGCAAGCGATCTACGATTTCATACGCGAATGCATGATTTCACGCGGATACGGTCCGACGGTCCGTGAAATCGGCCTTCAAATGGACATTAAATCACCCAACGGCGTGATGTGCCACCTGCGGGCCCTCGAGAAAAAGGGCGTCATCCATCGATCGGCGAACAAGAGTCGCGCTATTGAGTTGGCCGAACCGCTCCAACGCGCCGACGCGACATTGCCGATTCACGGGTGGCTGGAGAAGGGATCAGTTCGAGAACCCTCTGGGACGAGTCTGCAACTTGATCTAATTCAATCGATCGGCGGCGAACAGAATTTCCTGATCGATGTCATCGACGAAAGCCTCGATATCCTGGGGTTTTATCCGGGCGACAAAGTAGTAATCCGTAGGTTCGGCGCAATTACCCCAGGTCAACTCGTCCTGGCTAGCCTATCCACCAGCAACGATCAATTTATCGCTAGAGTTGCTCTCGGAGAAAATGGACTGCGCGTCGAGCCTATGGGAACCGCTTTTAAGCCTATGCCGGTCCGCGATGTAGATATGGTTGGAATCGCGATTGGATTGATTCGGATTTTTCCTGCTTCCAAAGTACCGCTATAAGCAAGTGCTCCGTCCGCACTTTTTCTTGAATGACCCGTGAGGCGTAAGCTTCCAGCGTGCGAACAATATTAAGGCAAAAAATTTGACTGTAAGCTGGATACCTACCCGCCTTCGAGACTTAACCAAGCGCTAGCAGCAAAAAACCGTCTCGACGTTGTCGCGAAGAACTTGTTTGCCAAGCTTGATTGCGCGGTGCTCACTCCATCCCAAACCCAACACAAAATGTGTGGCAAGTACGCTGGCCAAATTCCTTTTGAACATGCGGAATTTTGGCAACGCGAATTCAAGTTTGTACATGTCGCTATAGTAACCGATGATCTTTCCTCGCGGGACGGCTTCGAGTCGGGCTGCCAGGTCACGGGCAATAAAACTGGGTGTATTGCTGTACCACCAGTGACCATTGCATACCACGTTGGGGAATATCCAAGAGTAACTGACCAATTCTTGGTTGGTCACGCTTGCCAGAACCGAAATCGGGAATGGTACCGATGGAAACGCATTAAAGAGTTCGGCATATTGAATCAACGAGACGCGGCTATCGTATAAGTCCTGACCTTGATAAACGCCGTTCGGGTAAACGCGGCGGTTGACTCCAATCATCAGATCGAACGGTAGCGAATGTCGTTGGCAGTTGTTGGCAAGTTCCCAGAAAACCCAGTAACTCATCCGGTCTTTGTCTTCCCAGGGAGTGTCTTCACCAAGCGTCAGCAGAGTACTGAGCGACTTTTCTGCATCGCCGTCCGAAATGTTCAAGGGCGTGAACCATGGCGGCAAGCTAATCGCACAGGCCTTTGCATTAGACCGAATGAAATGTTCGAATCTCTGCGCAATCGCGTTTTTCAAATCGGTCAGACAACTGATGCTTACGCGGCTGCTCGACTGCAATCGATCCAGAACCGAAGACTTGCAAAGGTGAAACACTAGATCATCGGTCCGCAAACACGGAATGTAGCGGTATGTGTCAAAACCTTCGAGAGGATCATCAAAATCGTTGGTCAGAAAAATCCGCTCAATCTTCGATCGTTTCAAAACCTGCGATTCCCAGTCCGCCTGCGCCATCTTTTGGCCGGCAACATCAAACAGGGTTTCCCAGTTGCTCTCATCCAGACGGTCGATCTCGACATCAAAGTGGAACTTGGCTATGTCCAACAGCCAACTCAACTGCGCCGTATTGTCGATCGACTGTAAGGTACCAATGAGCCTACGAACTCGTTCGCGCGGGTCGACGCTAGGTTGTTCGATGAACTCCCGGGGTAGACCGGCGGAATGTGCCAGTTCCGTGTAATAGTGGTAGCCAAGAAGGTCCGCTAGCGTCTGGCTGGCGGGCTTGAGCGGGTCAACGTGCGTGTGCGGATCGACGAGGACAAGCTCATCGAGCTGCTCAAACAGGGCCTGCTCTAAGTTGCGGGACATGGTCTATTCTATTCATTACGAACTCGCCCAGCGGCGCGGCAGAGCCATCGCGTAAAGAATAACAACCGTACCCGAAGCGATCAAGCTCCATGGAATCCATTCCGCAGGACGTACAACACGCGTATTGACTTGAACCGTTTGAGGAGCCTGAAACCAACCGCCGCCGACTTGCACCGTTTCGTGCCGGTCGCTATGCAGCGTAGCGCTTTCAATCAAAAGGCATTCAACGCCTACAATAATCAACATCGCACCGATTGCGAAGAAAAACGAACGCCACATGGCGAAGGACTCCCATTTGAATAAGCAACCACAGGAGATCTCGATAGTACCACGGATCGAGACCCTCTGTGACCTTATCGACTTCTCACGCAACACGAGACGCATCAATCAAGAAAAATGCAGCCGAATATCATAGGTCAGCTTGTTTTTTATGGATTGTGTCGCAAATGCCAAATCTCTCGGACGACCGGCTCTCCATTGGCCAATTCGACGATGCACTTCAGCCCAGCCGCATCAAAATTGGGCTTTCATAAGGTATTGGCACTCGCATTGTGATCGCGCTGCGGACCAGCAACTCAGCTCGTGTCAAAATCTGAAGTCTGCAGGTATTTCGATCAAATACAGAATCAGACAATCCAGGAACGAAAACGACGGACATCGAGGATTCCTGCCATTTGGGCCATTCCAATTGGAGGCATGGCAGATCAACATAGTATATAGCCCAAGATCCACGTAAACCCACCTGCCTAAGTCGCAATCACTGAAGCTGTTCAATCGAGTTTCGCGTTCCGTGCCGATCCACCTACGAAATCAACCAACGATTCGCCCAATTCTCAACACACCATCCTGGGCGGTGTATTGGGTGTTGTCAGTCGCCTTGACTAGTTTTCCAGGCTGCCGCCAAGAAGCCAACAAAACGCCTGGCAAAGCCGCGACCAGCGAGCCGGCGGTCGTGAGCGGCCAGTTGGCAACGCTCGCACTGCAGCCTTGGCCAACGATGGTTCGTGTCCAGGGCAGTTTGGCGGCTGACGAGGTGACGACGATCGCGGCAAAAGTCGCTGGTCGAGTGGTCGAAGTCTCCTGCGATCTAGGCGACCTAGTCCAAGACAAACAACCGTTGGTCAAGATCGATGATCGTGAATACAAGCTACGGCTAGCTCAAGCGAAATCTCAGTTAAGTCAAGCTCGAGCCGCAATTGGATTGGCTCCGGACGACCCACTGGAATCGCTCAAGCCAACGAACTCGCCACCCGTTCGTGAGGCCCGGGCCGTGCTCGACGAAGCCCTCAAGCAAGTTCAGCGACTTGAACCACTCTACCAAAAAGGAACGATTGTTGCCAATGACCTGGAAGCGGCTCAATCGCTGGCCGCTGTTGCCGAAGCACGCTACAACTCGGCCATGAACAGCGTGCGGGAAAAAATTGCGAATGTCGAAGTCCAATCCGCGCTTGCCGACCTGGCTCAGCAGCAACTGGACGACACCGCCGTGCCGGCTGCCTTTGATGGTTTGGTTCAGCGGCGTTCCATTACGGTTGGTTCCTATGTTCAAGTCGGACAACCGTTACTCGAGATCGCCAAGACTGACGTCCTGCGCTATCGAGCTTCCGTTCCCGAACGGTTTGCCCAACTGGTACACGTCGGCCAAGAAGTGAAAATCTTTGTGGCCAGCAAAGAGCATTCAGCCAAAGTGACCCGCGTCAGCCCGACCCTCGATCCCACGAGCCGCGCGCTGGCTTTTGAAGCCGATGTACCCAATGACGGCAGAGCGTTGCGAGGTGGATTGTTCGCACAAGCCGACTTGGTACTAGACGATCAGTCGATGGCAATCGTAGTCTCGCCATCGTCCTTAGTCCGATTCGCGGGCGTTGACAAAGTCTGGAAGGTTGCCGAGGGACAAGTTCGCGAAGCCGTCGTGCGTTTGGGACGTGAAACTGCCGATGCCGTCGAGATTGTCGAAGGTCTAGCGGCAGGCGATCAAATTCTGGTTGACGCCAGCCAAGGGAAAATCGGTCGCTACCAGGCGGAACTTTGAAAACACACTTCATCGCGGTCGGCGAGCATGACTCCTGGATATTCAATTTAACCCCTTCCTGTTTCGATCATTCTCGATGTATTGGCTAGCTGAAACGTGTGTGCGACGTCCCGTGTTGGCGCTGATGATCATCGCCACGATGGTCGTTGCGGGGCTTACCGCCTTTCCACAGCTTGGTGTCGATCGCTTTCCGAACATCGACTTGCCAACAGTCTTCGTGCGAACGTCGTATCCGGGCGCGTCGAGCGAAGAGATGGAATCGGAGGTGACTCAGGTCATCGAGGATGCGGTGGCGACCGTGGCCGGTATCGAAGAGTTGCGGTCGATTTCGAACGACGACAGCTCATTCGTAATTTTAACCTTTGCCCTCGATCGCAACATCGATGCGGCAGTCCAGGATGTGCGGGATGTGGTAGCAGCCGTTGTCAACCGCTTGCCTCGCAACGTCGACCCTCCCGTCGTCAGCAAGAGCGATCTCGACTCGTCACCGATCCTTACGCTTGCCGTATCAGGCCCTCGTTCCGCCCGCGAACTTTTCTATTTTGCGGACCGCTTTGTCAAAGGTGTAATCGAGTCGGCGGGCGGTGTCGGGCAAGTGACCATCGCAGGAGCGGCCGATCGCGCAATTAAAGTCGAAATCGACGCTAGCCGCCTAGCGGCTTATGGGATGACGATCACCGAAGTGCGAGAAGCCCTGGTTCGACAAAACGCGGAAATACCAGGCGGGCGAGTCGACGAAGGGCTTCGTGAGCGATCACTAAGAACGTTGGGCCGAGTCGCCGATAGCCGATTCTTTCCAGACTTAGTGGTGGACACAGTCAGCGGAACACCCATTCGTTTAAGCGACATCGGTTCGGTTACGGATTCAACCAAAGAAATCCGCACCATGGCAAGACTGAACGGTGAACCGGCCGTCGTGCTGCGAATCCAGCGTCAAGCAGGCGAAAATACGGTGCAGGTCATCGATGCCGTCAAGTCGCGGCTGCCGCGGTGCGAGTCGCTGCTTCCGGACGATGTCAGCGTGACCATCATCCAAGATCAATCTCGCTACATCAACGCAGCTCTGCACGAGATCGAATCCCACCTATTTGCAGGCTCAATTCTCGCCTGCCTGACAGTTCTGCTTTTCATGAAATCGTGGCGATCGACCATCATCGCGTCCGTCGCCATTCCTACCTCGATCATCGCGACATTTGCCGTGATGCGGGCGTTTGGATTTACACTCAACAACGTAACCATGCTAGCGCTGGTGTTGATGGTGGGTGTGGTGATCGATGATACAATTGTCGTGCTTGAAAATATTTTTCATTTGATTGAAGAGCAAGGCATGGATCCTATTTCGGCCTCGATTCAAGGAACTAAAGAAATAGGATTGGCGGTATTGGCGACGACGGTTTCTTTGGTCATCGTTTTTCTGCCGGTGTCCTTTCTGTCGAGCGTTACTGGGCGAATGCTGTTTGAATTTGGCGTGACGGCATCGGCAGCCATCCTTCTTTCGATGTTGGTCAGCTTTACACTGACACCGATGATGAGCAGCCGCTTGCTCAAACCAATCGTGGCGGGAGTGGACAAGGGCAAAACTCCGCAATCTCGTCGTGGATTTTACCACCTGCTGGAAGTCTCCTACATGTTGACGCTGCGGCTGACAATGCGGTTTCGCTTCATGGCCTTGTTATTTTGCATTGCAATCATCGCGGCCAACGTGCCACTTTACCGGATCACCAACCAGGACTACATTCCGACGAATGTCGATGAATCGGAATTTGAAGTGCGAGTCAGTGCACCCGAGGGTGCAAGCTTGTTGTCGATGAACCAAGCGATTCATCGGGCCGAAGACGAGCTGACCAAAATTGAAGGCATCGACTTCTTGCTTTCGTCGGTCGGTACGAGCGGTTTTGGCGGAGTCAATCGCGGTGATATCTACGTTCGCTTGAACGATATCAGCCAGCGAAACTTTTCCATTTCGAGGTTCTTTAAGGGACTAATTCATGGCGATCCAGGAGCCGCTTGGCGAGGCAACTTCACTCAGCAGCAGAAGATGGCTGAGATCCGTCGGCGTATGGCGGCACTGCCTGAAATTCGGGTTAGCGTTCGCAACTTGACCTCGTTTCGGCAAGGCGCGCCCGTCGACATCGATTTTACGATCACAGGCCCCGGCATCGAAACGCTGGACGAGCTGGGTGAAAAAATTCGGTTGGCCGCGACCCAGATACCGGGCATCGTCGACGTCGACACCACGCTTAGGCTGGACAAACCCGAGCTGGTTGTCTCCATCGACCGTGAACGCGCGGCAGCTCTCGGCGTTTCAGTCCAAGAAGTTGCCGACACATTGCGAGTCGCAGTCGGCGGTGATGAGCGAGTCTCTCGTTATCGCGACACGTCCGTCGACGACGCCTACGACGTAGAACTGCGATTGGTTGATATCGATCGCCGCGACCCGGAATCCATATCACAGCTTTACGTTCGCAGCACTACCCCGGCAACTCCAAGTCTCGATGGCAGCCTTGCACCCGACTTACAAAGCCCGGGATTGACTCGAATCGACAATGTCGTGAATTTCAAGTTTCGTAATACCCTGGCACGTATCGACCGAATCGATCGGCAAAGGATGGTGGCGGTTCGGGCGAATGTTGCGGCGGGCTATGCACTCTCCGATCGCATTGATGCGCTGCAGGCCGCAGCCGACAAGATCGGTCTGCCGGAAGGGTTTGAAACGCGAGTCCTGGGGCGTGGTAAAGAGCTGGTTCGAACGCTTGATGAGTTCAAGTGGACGTTCGTGTTGTCTTTCATTTTCATGTATATCGTGTTGGCGGCTCAGCTTGAACACCTATCGCATCCTCTGACCATTTTGTTCACGCTTCCCTTGGCAGTTCCGTTCGGACTGGCGAGCCTTTATCTCGGTGGCGAAACACTCAATGTTTATTCGGGCCTGGGATTGCTCGTGCTATTTGGTGTCGTCAAAAAGGCGGCCATCCTTCAAATTGATCACACGAATGCTCTCAGAGCTCAAGGCATGCCTCGCGAAGAAGCGATTCTACAAGCCAACCGAGATCGCTTGCGTCCTATCCTGATGACGACCATTTCCTTCGTAGCCGGACTGCTCCCGCTTCTCATCGCCAGTGGTCCCGGTTCGGAAGAACGTCGCAGCATTGCCGTTTTGGTCGTCGGCGGTCAAACGTTGTCCCTCGTCCTGACGCTCTTGGCCGTTCCCGTCCTGTACTCATATCTAGACGATCTAGCTCGATTGTTCCTACGCCGTTCGGAACCGCTGCCAACGCAGCTCAAGCCCGAAAACGAACCGGACGGCCAATCTTCTTTAGATCCGAAATACCATGCGGAGTCGGTCTCGCATGGAATCCGATGAGTGATCACGGAAAAATATATCGCAAGAAATTTCGAATCGGCTGGTACGGCACATACGCAGTCGGTTGACCGATAATGCCTCTTCCCAGAACGACGTTGTAATTCTCCTGACCCAATGAAAACAGCGGTCGGAATCCCGAGTTGTTCGCTGAGTATAGATTGGGATTCCAGTTCGGCGTGATCGTTGGCGGCACGTAGGTCATGCTGCCGGCTCCATCTGGGGGAAGCGAAGGCGGAGGCAGTACCTGCTGACATTGTTGATACGCTGTCGGGTAAATTCCTGGAGTTGGATTTGAACCGAATACGGGCTGTTGGTACTGCGGTAACTGATACTGCGGCGCTGTGTACTGCTGCGGATTCGATTGGAGCGGCACCACAGTAGACTGCGATGCGAATGTTATGGGAACAGGCTGTTGGTAGGCAGTCATTTGATATGTTGGGAATCTGCGAGGCCCCATGTACGGCGATGTTGGATAGCGGCCCGGAGCCGGTGTCACATACGGCAGCCCAGTCACAAACTGCCCAGCGTCGTACGTCGATCCGACCGGTCGCAACCCAGGATTTGCTTCGAACTGAGGCAGATTCTGGTCAGCACGTTCTCTCAATCCGGTGGGCCCAGCAGGCAGTTGTCCTTGAAGCGGCGGAGGACTTAAAGACTGAGGGTACGAATCAGGAAACACGCCACTTTGCTGATTCTGAAAATAACTGGCACGCTGAACAGGTTCGTTGGGCTCAAAAAGACTTGGATTGGCGGCTCGCTGGACCAAGCCAACGCCAGCAACGGATGCGCTCCGTCCGGGAGCTGGACTGGCGACCCACCCAGCATAAGACCGTTGCGTTGTGGATTGCCATGCGCTGGGCTGAAGTCCAAGCGATTGCGACTGGGCCCGCAGAATTTTCGATGGAACAATTATAAAAATTGTACACATTGCGACCGAAATCTTTGCGGCACAAGCGATTGATCTTGGAAACGACATGTAGCTTACCTTCGAGCTGGTTTTCAATAGGTTGGGCAGTGCTTACTTGGCGTATACCGATTTGCCTGCGGCGTGTCCATATCGATACGGCAATCCCGCAAAACCGCCATCGCTAGCAAAAGTGCAAAAGCCCAGCGTGACTCGACTTATGCCTCGTTCGAACCACACAATTTTGACGAATCGTCAATTCTTGACGCATCGTCAAGTCTTTTGGTATAATAGCCGACGCCTAGCATATTAGTGACGACACGTCGTTTGCTGACGGAACGTCATTTTGCGGTTCAACCGTGGCAAGTTTTGTTGGTTCAGATGGTCCTAGTGGATTTTGATAGGAGTTCCATGATGAAGTCGAAAAGTTGGCATCGTTGCATGTCGTTCATTGGTTGTTTGGCCATGGTTACCAGCGTGTTGCTGTCTCCGTCGAGGGTTGCTGCAGAGGATTCTACCGACGCAGCAAAAGAAAAGAACAACTCGATTGATCGTAAAGTTCTGATTGGTACGAATGTCGATTCGTTCGAGCTAACGGATTTTCATGGCAGGACGTATTCTTCAAACGAGTTCGCGAAAGCACCTGCGGTCGTCCTCGTATTTTTGGGCACGCAGTGTCCTCTGGCAAAATTTTATGCCACCCGGGTCTCTGAATTGGAAGCTCAGTACAAGGATGCCGGCGTGGCATTCATCGCTGTGGACCCGAATGTGCAAGATAGTCTCGAGATGATGGCTTCGTTCGCGCGCCGGCACAACCTCGAAATGCCGTTCTTGAAGGATCCTGCTCAGCAGTTAACCGATGCAGTGGGCGTGACGCGAACGCCTGAAGCCGTCTTGCTCGACGCACAGCGAAAGATTGTTTACCGTGGACGCATCGACGATCAATGGGGAATTGGATATTTGCGAGAGTCCGCCGACTCAACGGAATTGAAAAATGCGATTGATGCGGTTCTTGCCGCCAAGCCAGTCGATATTCCGGAGGTCGCGGCACCGGGTTGTTTGATTGGCCGTCGTCGGGCATCGAGTACCAGCAATGGCGATGTAACCTACGCGAATCAGATTTCCCGTATCGTCGCCAATCGATGTCTCCAGTGTCACCGCGAAGGTGAAATTGGCCCGACAGATTTTAGCAAGTACGAAGATGTGGCCGCATGGAGCGATATGATGTTGGAAGTCATCCAAAATCGTCGCATGCCGCCCTGGCACGCAGATCCGACCCATGGAATCCATTACGAGAACGACCGCAGTCTTTCGCAAGAAGAAATTGACCTGTTTGAACGGTGGGTCGATGGTGGTGTGCCGCTGGGCGACGTGAGCCAAATGCCGGAACCGCCGAAGTTTGTCAGTGGCTGGACCAGCTTACCGCGCGAGCCAGATTTCGTCGTTGCCATGAGCGAAGAGCCTGTCCAAGTTCCCGCCGAGGGCGTGATCCCTTATAAACACTTCACTGTCAAATTGCCGTTTACCGAAGACAAATGGATCAAAGCCTTGCAAATCAAACCGGGTAACGCGGCCGTCGTTCACCACGTGTTGATTTTTGATCGCCCGAGTGGAACTCGTGGAGGAATCATGCCTCACCGTTCATTCCTGGCAGGCTTTGTACCCGGTACTCGCACAGCGCCATTTCCAGATGGCATGGCCAAACGCTTGCCCGCAGGCAGCGAATTGGTCTTCCAAATTCATTACACTGCTATCGGAACCGAACAAACCGACCAGACACTTCTCGGTATCGTTTTCGAAGACGATCCAAACAGTTTGACGCATGAGATTCAGTGCTCGAGCGTGGTCGATCCATTCATCCGAATTCCACCAGGCGAAAATAACTACACCTCCACAGCAGATTTGCCTAAGCCTCTACCCGAGTGTGAAATTCTGTCGGTGAACCCCCACATGCACGTTCGTGGCAAGTCATTCCGAATGACGGCACTTTACCCCGACGGCAGCAAGTCCGTCTTGGTCGATGTTCCGAGCTATGATTTCAATTGGCAAACCGAATATCGATTGACTCAAAGTATGAAGGTGCCCGCCGGAACGCAAGTTCTGGGTGAAGCCACCTTCGACAACTCGGAAGACAACCTGAACAATCCTGATCCGACGGATTGGGTTTCGTTTGGCGACCAGACCTGGGACGAGATGATGATCGGATACTTTCACATTGCCGTACCCATCGATCCAGCCACGGGGCTTGCCAAGTACAGCGTTTTGCCTCGCGATTCAAAGGACGAAAACGCGGATATGCAAGAGTTCATGGGATTCCTAGACAAAAACAAAGACGGTAAGGTCGAGAAGGTCGAATTGCCTGAGCACGTCAAGCCGTACTTCATCCTTCTAGACAGCAACCGCGACCAATTTTTAACGATTGAGGAGATTCAAAAGCTTGGAAAAGTTCGGGGCTTTGGTGACAGCTCGTCCGATTTTTAACTCGAATGTTTGAATTGGATAAACTGCTGGCAGCAAGCCAAGAAACCCTGATTCTTGCAAGACTCGGGTGCGAATGCACTTCGGCCATTGAGTTGAAATCTGCCTGCCGTTCATTTGTGCGGCAGATTGTTAGTCGCCAGTCATCGATCGAAAGACAACGAACTGATCCAATTTCGCCTTCGTCCTCTGCTGCCAGAATTTTTTCAATCACTCGCTCAAACTTGGAAAGGTAATTTCATGCTGAAGCATTTCGGTTTGCTCGTCGCAACCATCACCGTTGCGCCGGTCGTTTCAAATTTTAGGCTTGCAGCCCAGGAAGTTGCCACGGTCAAACTTCCGGGCGACACGAAAGTGGTTGCCCATATCGATGTTGCTGGGCTTAGGAACACGCCGGTTGGAAAAGTACTGATTGAAAAATCGGCTGAGAGAATTCTGGGTGAAGTCTCTAAAAGTGCAGGTGTTTCCGAACCTTCACCAGAGGACGTCACCAAGATTATCGGAATCAATCCGGTCGAAGATTTGCGTTTCATCGTGATTGCGGCCACCGATTTGGATCGTCGCAATGGTAATTTCGTGGCGCTGTTGGGTATTCAAAAGACACTCGGTGGGGTCGTGGACTTGATTTCAACGCAACCCGATTATGCGACCGAAACGATCGGAGGATATGATTTCCATTCGATGAGTATGCAGGGTTCCGAAGCGGTCGAAGGCGACCGCAAGTTGCATCTGGCATTTTACAAGGACGCACAGGGTTTTCTGACTGCGATTGTTGGTCCGAATCAGGACGCAGTCAAAACACAATTGGCCAAGCTCGATTCGGCTTTTACGCATGCGACAAGTTCGGAAACCTTTGAATTCAAGCCGACTCCAGGTGCGCTGGTTGATATCTCTGTTCTCGAATTGCCTTCGACAGAAGAACTAGGTGAAAGCCCGCTGTCGCTCTTTACACACTTGCTCACGTCGCTTGCAGCCACGTTCAAGGATGATGGTCAAAAGGTCGATCTGTCAATCCAATTGAACACGACCGACCAAGAAGCGGCCGAACAATTGAGCCTGGTTTTGCCCGGCTTCGCTCAAGCCTTTGAAGAACAGTTGGCTGCGATTTCTGAGGAAGGGCTCAAGGTGGCTACCGACGGCAAGACAGTTACGGTCTCCGTCGCGGGAGATTCAACGAAGACCGCAGAATGGGTGAACCAGCAATTTGACATTGCGGTCGGAATCATCGAATCATCGCTTGGCGGGCAATAGCCCGCTAGCGCCGTCGGCTGATGGGTCGCAAATTCAATTGATCTCGGCAGCTTCGAAGCTGACCGAATTCAATGCTGCCAGTGCCTTTTCCAATTGGAAATCGTCACCTACTTTCAGTTCGACGACTTTCAAGGCGATTTCACCTTCCGGTGTCCCTTCAGGCTGCTGGGCCAACTGAACGCCCTGGACGCCGGGCAGCTTGGCTAGCGCCTTTTCAACCGTTGGATAACAGCCGTATGGACAGCTCATGCCCGGAACTTCGAGTTTCTTGTTGGCTACAAATCGAACGTTGCCGTTGGGCGAATTCAAGGAAGCTCCATCGCTGCTCGGCGGCGCTTCGGAACTGGCATTCACTTCCGCCGCATCGTCGGTGGTTCCGCTGGAAGCCGCTGGTTTGTCATTGCCGACCGTCGGCAAGGTCTCGGTGGGCTGGTTGCAACCAATTGCGGCTGCAGCCACGAACATCAGGGCAAAAGACAGGAATCGCATTTTTCGTCTCCAATTGAGTTTGAGGGGCAATGCAAGTTGCATTGATTTTGGTACAGGGACAATTCTAGGTGCCACAGCCCTGAGCATCAAGGACGGGAGAAAAGGTAGCATTGGGGATGTCAAAACAAGGTTCCAAACCCAAAACTCGGAATTTCGTCACCCCTTGGGGCAGCGAAAACAAGACTGCGTTTTGATCAAGACGCAATCGTCGGGGAAGGTGTGGATGGCTTGGATGTGAAGATATCGAAGTCGGCTCTCCACGTGAATGAAACTCAAACCGCCGATGGGTAGACGGCCGCTTGAATTGAAGACTTGAATCAATTCGTGATGATTGACCGCACTGCCGAGCTGTTTGTGGATCAACCGAAAGATGTCCGGCGAGACGTATTCCAGTTGGTAATCGTAACTGTACTGGCAGCCTTGACTCTCAAGCACGTCGCGCCCGCCTTCTCGAAGCGGCAGTGCAACCAGCCGATTGCCGCTGGGCAGCGGTTGCGAAGCGGCTGAGGCTACTTCCGTGAGAAACACCGGGCCACTTCGCCAAGTGATATAGTGGCCGTCTGAGGTGATTCGAAACTGAGCCGTGTAATTGTCCCGCTGGAGTTCATGCGACTTGTAGGTCTGGAACAGCTCGGGATGAACAGTCCGACTGAGCAACGAAAATCGCATATCCACCGCATGTGGGCGACAACTTGCGAGAGTCATTTTGCCGGACCTTCAATGAAAAAAATGAAAACTGAAAACTCCACCGAATGGTGCTGCGGGCTGTAGCGATCGTAACTGGATGAATCACCTCTGACGAAGGTACTATTATACTTCACGGCAACATCAGAACACTTTCTATTATTCGGAAATGTGCTAGCAGGTGGTTTGAGAAAAACTTGGTTAATTTTATGCTATCATGGGTTGAATGAATCTTGACAAGCGATCACCGTCCGCATTGCAAAAGGGGGTCGCTGTGCAGAGATTATTCGATTACTGAACCGGAATATTTTCCGTCTTTCAATTTTGACACGCATTTTACATTCAGCCTAGATTTCTCATCCGTGATTCCGCGCGTTGTTTCGATTTCGAGTGAACTCGTTCCGTTGGCAAAGACGGGCGGATTAGGCGATGTATGCGGAGCGCTGCCGCCGGCGCTTGAATCAGTGGGCTGTCATTGCAGTGTTTTCGTGCCTGGCTATCGAAGCGCGCTTCAGCGTGGACTGGATATTGAGTCGACCGATGTGATCTTCACTGTACCGATGGGTGGGCGGAATGTAGCCAGTCGGATTCTCAAAACTCGGTTGCCTGCCAGCACAGTCGATACCTACTTGATCGATCAGCCACAGTATTTTGATCGGGACGGTTTGTATGGTGATGGGCACGGCGAGTACGCCGACAACTGCGAGCGATTTTCTTTCTTCTGCCGTG
>WPCK01389743.1_pt1 | contig 31005 bp, 24 predicted proteins | sample 5399851 | NCBI WGS metagenome assembly WPCK01 (sample SAMN12869471, study PRJNA574797) | sludge metagenome | isolation source: wastewater treatment of pH11 | place: China:Beijing | collected 2019-05-20 | reverse complement strand
GCACAGAGGGACGACTTCCACCATGAAAGCCTCCGAGCTTCGGGAAATCAGCGACGAACAATTGGCCCTGAGCCTGAAAGATACGTGTGAGCGGCTGTTTCGCCTGCGGATCCAGGCGCAGACCGAACGCCTCGATGCGCCCAGTGAACTCTTGAAGCAACGGCGGTTGATCGCGCGGATCAAGACGATTCAGCAGGAGCGGGCTGCCAAGGCCCGGTCCACGGCGGGCGGATCACCGGCCAAGTAACTCAAACTTCACCTACTCGGAATCGAATTCCACCATGCCCAAGCAGATTGCCGTCGGAACGGTCACAAGCGACTCGATGATGAAGACTCGTCGCGTGGAAATTCCCCGCGTCGTGCGACACCCCAAATACGGAAAGTTCCTCAGGCGGCGGACGGTCTGTTATGTCCATGACGAGCACAATGAATCGCGGCGCGGCGACACGGTGGAGATTGTGGAAGCGCGGCCGCGGTCCAAGACGAAGCGGTGGGACCTGGTCCGCGTGGTGGTGAAGAGCGAAGGACCGCTCGCCCCACATTCGGAGGACGTGGTGGAATCGGTGGAGTGATCCGCGATCCACCCCAACCATGGCATCGGATAGATCATGATCCAACAAGAAACACGACTGGCGGTAGCGGACAATACCGGCGCCAAGGAAGTGATGTGCATTAAAGTCCTGGGGGGCTCGCGGAGACGCACGGCCAGCCTGGGGGATGTGATCATTTGCAGCGTCAAGCAGGTGATCCCGGGGAGCGACATCAAGAAGAAGGCCGTCGTTCGTGGGGTCATCGTCCGCTGCAAGAAGCCAACTCGCCGGCCCGACGGCAGCTATATCCGCTTTGATAGCAACGCGGTGGTACTGATTGACAACAATAACGATCCTCGTGGCACCCGGATCTTCGGGGCGGTAGCCCGGGAGCTGCGGGACCGACGATTCATGAAAATTGTGAGCCTGGCGAGCGAGGTGGTGTGATGCACATCAAGAAAGACGACACCGTGGAGGTCATCGTGGGGGACGACAATGGGGTGCGGGCCCGCGTCCTCAGCGTCAGTCGCCGGGAAGGAAAGCTGATTGTGGAAGGGGTCAACCTGGTCTACAAGCATGTCCGCCGCAGCCAGAGAAACCCCCAGGGTGGCCGACTTTCCAAGGAAATGCCCATTCAGCTTTCGAATGTCATGTTGGTCTGCCAGAAATGCAGTAAGGCCACCCGCACGGGTGCCCGATTCCTGGCGGATGGTTCCAAGGAGCGCTTTTGTAAGAAGTGTGGCGCGAATCTGGGGCTGTTGGCTCCCCCCCATCGCAGCCACGCCCGATAAGACCTGGACGATTCACCTATGGCCAAACGAACAACGGACAAGAAGGCGGCGGAAACGAAGGCAGCGGAACCGGTGCCGGCGCCGCGATTGCAGCTGCGGTACCACTCGGAGATCCTGCCAGAGCTGAAAGCGGAGCTGGGGCGCGAAAACCGATTGGCCCTGCCGCGGCTCAAGAAGATCACGTTGAATATGGGAGTTGGATCGGCGATTTCCGAAAAGAAGCACCTGGAAGATGCCGTGGCTGCGCTCACCCAAATTACGGGTCAAAAGCCCCTGGTGACCAAGTCCCGCAAAGCGATCGCCGGCTTTCGGCTCCGCGAGGGAATGCCGATCGGCTGCAAGGTCACGCTCCGCGGCAAACGCATGTACGAGTTCATGGATCGTTTGATTTCGATCGCGCTGCCGCGGGTCCGCGACTTTCGGGGATTGAACCCCGCCGGCTTCGACGGGCGCGGCAATTTCAGCATGGGCCTTTCGGAGCAGCTCGTCTTTCCAGAATTGAACCCCGACAAATTCACCCGGATCCAGGGGTTAGATATCACCTTTGGCATCAGCGGTTCGAATGATACGGAAGGGCGTGAACTGTTGAGAAAGATGGGCATGCCGTTCCGGCAAGAGAAGGCCGCGGCAGGGGCTTCCGGAGCGTGATCGGCCGCCTGGCCCGCAACCAAGAACCCAACAGGAAACCACCGGTGGCAAGCAAATCGAAGATCGCGATGGCGAAGCGTGAACCCAAGTTCTCCACCCGCATCGTGCGCCGCTGCGGCATCTGCGGCCGCCCACGGGCCGTGTATCGCAAATTTGGGATCTGCCGCATCTGTTTCCGGAAGCTGGCGGATCAGGGTGTGATCCCGGGTATTCGCAAAGCGAGCTGGTAAGGGAGATTTCCACGATATGATGACCGACCCGATCGCCGACATGCTGACCCGCATCCGCAACGCAGTCCGCGTGGAACATTCCTTTGTGGATATGCCGCATTCCAATTTGAAGCGGGGACTGGCCGACGTCCTGAAGCGGGAAGGGTACATTTGGGGCTGGGCCGAAGTGGATGAACAGCCGCTGCGGAAGCTGCGGATTGAGCTCAAGTACGGGCCCAACGGGGAACGCGTGATTCGACATTTGCGGCGGGTCAGCAAACCGGGTCGGCGCGTCTATTCGAGGGCAACGGACCTCAAGCCCATCCTGCAGGGATTGGGAATCACCGTGCTCAGTACCAGCCGAGGCCTCGTCAGTGATCGCGAAGCTCGACAACGGAAGCTGGGTGGCGAAGTCCTCTGTGAAGTTTGGTAACGAAGGCGATTGACATGTCACGCATCGGCAATAAACCGATCCCGATTCCCAGCGGCGTCAAAGTCCAGTTGGCAGGACAGACCGTCTCTGTCAAGGGAAAGTTGGGTGAATTGACGTATGAGCTTCGGCCTGAAGTCGGCATCGCCGTCGATGAACCGGCGCAGTCGATCAAAGTCACGCGGCAGCGGGACGACCGCTTATCGCGGGCGCTCCATGGTCTGACCCGCTCACTGATCCGAAACATGGTGGATGGCGTCAGCCAGGGATTCGAGAAGAAACTGGAGATTGTGGGGGTCGGTTACGGCGCATTCCTGCAAGGGAGCCAGCTGCAGCTCCGCCTGGGCTATGCCAATGAGGTCTGCAAGACGGTGCCGCCCGGATTGAGTGTGACCTGTCCGGACCAGATGCACATTGTGGTCAAGGGCTGCGACAAGCAAATGGTGGGTCAGTTTGCCGCCGAGATTCGTGCCGCTCGGAAGCCGGAACCTTACAAGGGGAAGGGCGTCCGATACGATGGGGAATACGTCAAGATCAAGCCTGGAAAGACGGCCACCTGATAGGGGAAGTGTACGATGGTAGTCCACGAAAAGGCCATGAATCGCCAACGGATCCGCCGCCGTCAGCGGGTGCGCGGGCCATTGCATGGCACGGCCACGCGGCCCCGCTTGACGGTCTTCCGCAGCCACAAACACATTTATTGCCAGCTCATCGACGACCTGTCCCGCAAGACGCTGGTCTCGGCCAGCACCCGAGATCGAGGCGTTCGCCGCGATCTGAAGGCGACGGGGAACAAGGGAGCGGCCGCACACATCGGAAAGGTCGTGGCGGAACGGGCATTGAGCGTCGGGATCCAGTCGGTCTGTTTTGATCGGGGCGCCTACAAGTACCACGGTCGCGTGCAGTCGCTGGCCGACGCGGCCCGCGAAGCGGGGCTGTCGTTTTAGATATCAACGAGTACGGCCGGCGCGTGACGCGCTGAGGAGAAGTAGCGACCAACGCGAGCGGTACCTAGGGTCCCGCTGGCACGAAAGTGGGTGCGGGCACAGCCCGCCTGAGGAGATTTGGGAGTGGCCAAACGAACCGGTCGAAAATCGGAAAGTGATGATTCCCTGTCGAAATCCGGGCTGATCGACAAGGTGGTGAAGATCAAACGGTGTGCCGCGGTGGTCAAGGGTGGTCGCCGATTCAGCTTTGCTGCGATGGTCGTTGTGGGCGACGGCAAGGGTCGCGTCGGCTGGGGTTACGGCAAGGCGAATGAAGTGCCACCCGCCGTCGAGAAGGCCGTGAAGCAGGCCCAGCGGGGCATGCTCCAGGTTTCCTTGACGGAGGGGTCGATCCCCCATCCGGTCCAGGGGCATTATGGTGCCGCCAAAGTGCTGCTCGTCCCCGCCGGCGCGGGAACCGGCATAATCGCCGGGGATGCCGTCCGAGCCGTCTGTGAAGCCGTGGGAATCACCAATATCCTCACCAAGAGTTTTGGCACCACCAATCCCGTGGCCCTGGTGAAGGCGGCCTTCCGCGCCATGGACCAATTGCGAACCGTCCAGGAAGTGGAGCGGTTGCGAGGAGTATCGCTGACATGAGATTGGGAGACGTCCACACCGGAATCACAGGACACAAGAAAACGAAACGGCTTGGTCGTGGGCACGGAACGGGCCAGGGGAAGACGGCCGGTCGCGGGCACAAAGGTCAGGGGTCTCGTGCGGGCTGGTCGCAGTTGCCGATCTTTCAGGGGGGGGGCATGCCCCTCGTGCGGCGGGTCCCCAAGCGGGGTTTCCACAATCGCTTTGCCGATCAGATCGCCATTGTCAACCTCGCTACCCTGGAACGGGTCTTTTCGTCCGGCGAGGAAGTCAATCTTGATACCTTGCGGGCCAAGGCAGTCGTCAAGGGCCGCTTTGATCAAGTCAAGATCCTGGGGAAGGGAAAACTGACCAAGAAACTGAAAGTCGTCGCCCACCGATTCAGCAAGGCGGCCGAATCGAGCATCAAGGCTGCCGGTGGCCAGACCGTGGTCCTGCCGGGAAAGTCGCCCGCCGGCCAGACACCGGCTGAGGCCTAGCCCGGCTCGGATCGATCCTGGCGGAATCGGGGAATCGCGGAAGGGATTCGTTCTCAATCGTCATCACTCGTCTTCAGTGGAGCGTTCGCCATGTTGGAAAAACTCCGCATGATCTTTTCGATCCCCGAACTCCGCACCAAGATCCTGTTAACCCTATTGATGCTGGGGATCTACCGCTTTGGCGTGTCGATCCCCCTGCCCATTGTCAATCAAGAAGCCCTGGCGCGCAGCGACGCGGGCTCGGGCGGCTGGGGGCAGCTGTTCGAATACGCCATGGTGTTCAGTGCCGCGAATTTTCGGCAGATCACGATTTTCGGGCTGGGGATCATGCCCTACATCTCCGCGTCGATCATCTTTCAATTGCTGGGGAGCGTCTGGAAACCGATGGAGGACCTGCAAAAGGAGGGGGAGGCTGGTCGCAAGAAGATCAATGAATACACCCGTTACGCCACCGTCCTCCTATGCATCATTCAGAGCTGGGTCTACGTGCGGGGCTTCCTGATGGGGTCGGGAGGCGACAGCAGCTCCCTGGTGCGGGAGGCATTCCTCAATGATAGTGGGCAACTCTCTCTCTGGTGGCAGATGGTGGCCGTCATGACCATGACCTGCGGCACGATCTTCTTGATGTGGCTGGGAGAGCAGATCGACGAATTCGGCATTGGCAATGGGATTAGCTTGATCATCATGGCGGGGATTCTGGCTCAGATGCCCGCCGCCGCTTTACAGTTGAAGAAGAACGCCTCCTTTGAGCTGGGGGGGCAGGGAATCAATATTGAGACGATGATCTTATTGGTGGTGCTCTTCGTGGCCGTGGTAGCCGGCATCGTCTTTATCACGTTGGGGCAGCGGCGGATCCCCACGCACAGTGCCAAGCATGTGCGCGGCCGTCGCGTCTATGGCGGGGCCAAGAATTATTTGCCGCTGCGGATCAACCAGTCGGGGGTGATGCCCATCATCTTCGCCAGCAGCCTCTTGATCTTCCCCGGGATGCTGTTCGGATGGCTGGCCCGACTGACGAATTTGCCATTCTTAACTACGTTTCAGGAGATGTTCCAGCGGGGAACCGGGCTGGTTTACAACCTGCTGTATGTGGTCCTGATCTATTTCTTCTGTTACTTCTGGACGGCGATTTCCTTCAATCCCAAGGACATGGCTGAGAACCTCAAGAATCACGGCACATTTATCCAAGGATATCGGCCTGGTCGCCGAACTGCGGATTACCTGGAAAAGGTCATGATTCGGATTACCTACGTGGGGGCCGGATTCTTGGCGCTGGTCGCCATTATTCCCACGGTCTTGACCAGCAGTATGGGAGTCCCCTTTCAAATTGCAAACTTCTATGGCGGCACGGGGCTCTTGATCGCTGTCAGCGTGGTGTTCGACCTGATTCAAAAGATCGACAGTCACCTGGTCATGAGGAATTATCCCGGGCTGCTGGAAGGCTAGATTGCCGATCCCCTCGGTGGGGACACCATCGTGCTGTGGCAGTGCCGGCAAACGCGTCCACGACGTTCGTACCTGGCCCCATGCCTCTCGGTGGTGTCGGCCCGTGTGCTGTTACTGCGTGGTTTCCCTTGCACCCCACAATGAGCTGCGAGCGAACACGATGTTGGTCGTAATGTTGGGACCACCGGGCGTCGGGAAGGGGACCCAGTGTGGACGGCTGGTGACTCACCTGGGTTGGCAAGTGGTCTCGACGGGCGCGATGCTGCGGCAGGCGATCGACGAGGGGTCGGCACTGGGGAAGACGGCCGCCAGTTACATGAATGCCGGGAAGCTGGTCCCCAACCAGTTGGTGATTCAGGTCGTGCAGGAGGAGCTCTTGTCACGCGGGACCGGCGCGGGCTGGCTCTTTGACGGATTCCCGCGGACGATCGAGCAGGCCGAATCGCTGCGGCGGATGCTGGCCACGATGGGCCGTGAACTGGATCACGTGATTCTGTTGACCGCGGATGAAGTGGAGCTCCGCCAGCGGATGCTGCAGCGGGCCACCATCGAGGGGCGATCGGACGACACGCCCGAGACGATCGCCGAACGCCTGGTGACGTATCGCCAACAGACGCGGCCCCTGATCGAGTTTTACCGATCCCGTGGGCTGCTCCGCGAGGTCGACGGCATGGGTTCGCCCGATGAAGTATTTGCTCGAATTCTGGCGGCCTTACCCCCCGACGCAGCGACCGGCACGGGATGAATCGGTGGGGGCCGGCCGCTGCCAGGTGCCATGAACGCGGATCTTGTCGCAGCGCCAGCCAGCGGCTAGCATCAAGAGAACGACCGCCACTTTCATTTTGCAGATCGGGCTGAAGTGTCAATCGATCGCCAGATTTCTGTTCTGTTCTTGAGCATGGCCATCTGGGCCATGTTGGCGAGCGATGGCCGCGCACATCCTGGCGCAATCAACTTGTTTGTCGATACCGCGGCGGGGGGAAAGCTGTTTCCCCTGCCCAACTATGAACCCGGCGCGTTCGTTCTGTATCCGGGCATTGAGCTGTCGTCGGAGACCCCGGGTATCACCGTGACGTTTCCGGCGAATGGGCTGGCCGCCGGCACGCGACTGGACCTGGAGATCCAACAGGGGCTGCTCTTCTGGGATGGCAGCAACCTGACCGCTCCGGCAACTTCGCTGCGGGTCCAGGTTCCGGCCGCCGACAACGAGGGACATCTGATCGAAAGCCCTGTCTCGAGTTACCTCGTATCGGAGGACTCGCGCGTGTTGCAGGGGATGCACTGGGGTACGTACTCGGGGAATAGTTTCTGGGAGGCGGACGGCCTGTTTTTTTTGGAATCCATGTCGGCGCCCCATGGAGTTTATGGACTGGTCTATCGCGTGAACTCCGTGAGTTATCGCTCGTCGGAGCCTTTCCTGGTCCCGTTTGTCTTTGATCCCACCAATCGTTGGACGCTGGCCCAGCGACAGGAGGGGATCCAATTGCTGAAGACGGCGGTCCGGCCACAGAGCGGGGACTTCGACGACGATGGTGATTTCGACTGTGGCGACGTGGATTCGCTGGTGGCCGCGATCGGACAAACGTCCCCCCCCTTGGATTTCGATCTCACCTGGGATGGCCAGGTCGACGGCGACGACTTGGAGGTGTGGCTGGCCGATGCGGGGAGCGCTCGTCTTGCGTCCCATCAGCCGTTGCTGCCGGGTGACGCCAACCTGGACGGGCTGGTGGACGGTTCCGATTTCAGCGCTTGGAATGCCTTCAAGTTCACCCAACGGCCTTCCTGGTGTTCCGGAGATTTCAACGCGGATGGATTCGTCGATGGCTCCGATTTCAATACCTGGAACGGCGCCAAGTTTACAGCCTCCGCCAGGGGTGGTGTTTTGGTCGTGGGGGAGCCGGTTCTGTCGTTGGGGGCGGTGTTCGCGGCGGCCATTTGGGCTTGGCGGGCCATGCGCGATGCGGGTTGGGGCATTCGCTGATCCGGTCTCCATCAAGGTGTGGCGCCATTCATGATTTGCGTCAGCATTGGCCGTGGCCGACATCAGCAGATGATTGCGGAATTGCAGCGGCTCGCCAGCGAGGGCGTACGCCTCGTGGAACTTCGCGTCGACTACATTCGCCGCGAGGTCAATCTCAAGCGGCTGTTGGAGAACCGGCCTTGTCCGGTGATCATTACCTGCCGGCGCGAAGAGGATGGCGGGCAGTGGAAGGGGACGGAGGAACAGCGGCAGATGCTGCTGCGGTCCGCGATCGTGGAAGGAGCGGACTACATTGATTTGGAAGAGGATGTGGCGGGCCAGATTCCGCGGTTCGGCCCGACGCGGCGGATCGTCAGTCATCATGACTTCGAGAAGACACCGGAGGACCTGACTGCCATCCGGGACCGCCTGATGCGCCTCGATGCCGATGTTGTCAAGATCGCCACGATTGCCAACACGCCCCATGATAATCTGCGGATGCTGCGGTTGATGGCCGACAGCAAGACGCCGACGGTGGCGTTTTGCATGGGGGAAATGGGAATGTGTTCCCGTCTGCTAGGCGGGAAGTATGGAGCCTACCTGGCGTACGCGGCCTTCAGTCGGGAACGGAGTCTGGCGCCCGGACAGATGAGTTATCGGGAGATGCGGGATATCTACGGGTACGACGAGATTCGGAGCGACACGGAAGTGTATGGAGTCGTGGCGGATCCGGTGGCTCACAGCTTCAGTCCCGTGGTACACAATGCGGCCTTTCGTGCGCTGGGCTTGAACAAGGTCTATGTGCCGTTTCGGGTGCCATCGCAGCACCTGGAAACCTTCTTGCACGACTGCCCGTCGCTTGGCGTCCAGGGTTTGAGCGTGACGATTCCCCACAAAGAGGCCGCGGTGGCATTCTGCGAGAAAGTCGACAAGGCAGTGCAGGGCATTGGCGCGGTGAATACGATGCTGTTCGAAGAGGGGTGCTTTACCGGGTATAACACCGACTACCGTGCGGCCATGAACTGCGTCGACACACGAGTGCGCACGGAAGAGCGGGCCCGTCCCCTGGCGGGTCGGGTGGCCTTGGTCCTGGGCGCCGGAGGTGCGGCGCGGGCCTTCGTGTTCGGGCTCATCCGCCGCGGCGCCGACGTAGTCGTCAGCAGCCGCACGACGGAAAAGGCCGAACGTTTGGCAAAAGCGCTCAAGGCCCGCAGTATCAGTTGGGATATGCGGCACATGGTCAAGGCGGATGTGATCGTGAACGCAACCCCCATTGGGATGCATCCGAACGTGGACGAGTCCCCCTTGGACCTGCACTCGCTGCGGCCCAACACCATTGTGTTTGACACCGTGTATAACCCCGAACAGACACTGCTGTACAAGCAGGCGCGGGAGCGGCAGTGCAAGGTCATCAGCGGTGTGGAAATGTTTGTCGGTCAGGCTGCGCTGCAGTTTCGCATTTTCACCGGCATGGACGCCCCGATTGAAGTCATGCATGAACAGCTGAGGCGGGCGACCGGTGCGGCGCGCTACGAAGGCGCTTGACGAGGTTCGGCACAACCCATGCAGGTTTCCTTGATCGGCTTTCGAGCAACCGGGAAGTCTACCGTGGGGCGCTTGATCGCCACACGCCTGGGGTGGAGCTGGCTTGATTCCGACGTGGAACTGCAGCGGCGAACCGGCAAGGAGATCTCGCGGATCTTCCGCGAGGATGGTGAGCTTGTCTTCCGGCAGCTGGAGGAGGATGTGATTCTGGCGCTTGCGGGGACAGGTCCGCGGGTCTTGTCCGTGGGGGGCGGGGCCGTTCTGCGACAGGCGATCCGCGAACGACTGAGCGCGGCGGGCCCCGTCGTCTGGCTGGTCGCCGGTCCCGAAGTCATTCAACATCGCATGGACGCCGATCCAAACCATTTGGCGCTCCGTCCCCCCCTGACATCCCTTGACGCCGGCCACGAGATCCACGCGCTGCTCGCGGAACGGAATGCCGTGTACAAAGCCCTGGCGGATCTCCAGGTGGAGACCGATTTCAAATCGGCCGACCAGGTCGCCGACGAAGTCATCAATCAGCTGCGGAGGCAGGACCGATTGGAATAGCATGGACGAATACCTGATCGCCTTCAGCCGACTCCCCGATGTCCTGAAAGGGATTACGCTGGTTCTGGCAGGGCTGGTCATGGGGGTGCTGGCGAATCGTGCTGTCTACGCCTGGGCGTGGCACCGACGCGCCATTGGTCCTTGGTTGCCCCGGCATGAGGATGCTCCGGGCAGGTGCTGGAGCGATCGATTGCCCGTCTGGGGATGGTGGGGGCTGCGCCGTGAAGCGAGACTGCACGGACGTGGGTACTGGATTCGTCCCCTGCTCATCGAACTGCTGATGCCGGTGGTCTTCGTCGCCCTGTACTTTGGGCGGGTTTCCGACCCTTCGCCTGGGCTTCCCCATTCGGACCTGGTCGTCGTCCACCAGCAGTTTCTGAGTCATGTCCTGCTGCTGTCGCTCATGCTGGTCGCCACGTTGATTGACTTCGATGAGAAGACGATTCCGGACGAGATCACGATTTTCGGAACGATGTGTGGTCTCGCGCTGGCAGCGGTATTTCCTCGATCGGTGCTGGGTACGATGACCGGCCCGTTGCAGTTGGCTTCCCCTCAGGAGTGGCCCGCCCGTCTCGATGGCTGGCTGGGACTCACCATCGGCTGCCTCGCTCTGTGGTTCTGGTGCGGAGCCCTGTTGACGCCGCGACGGATTTGGCTGCGGCGCGGACCTGGGCGAGCGCTCGTATTGCTTTGTGCCAGCGTCCGACGCCACCCGTATTGGGCCTGGCTCCTGGGGATGGGTGTCCTGGGGCCGCCGCTGCTAGCCTGGATCTGGTGGCAGGGGGGGCTGCCCTGGCGCTCGCTGCTGTCGTCGCTCGTTGGCGTCCTCTTCGGCACGGCGCTGGTTTGGTCGGTTCGAATCATTGCGCGGCGGGCCCTGGGGAAGGAAGCGCTTGGTTTTGGAGACGTCACCCTGATGGCCATGATGGGTGCCTTTCTGGGTTGGCAGCCTCTCTTGATGGTGTTCTTTATTGCGCCCTTTATTGGTGCCATCATTGCCATCGTGCAGTGGATCGCCACGCGTAACCATGAGATTGCCTATGGCCCTTACCTCTGTGCCGCCGGCACGTGGCTCGTGCTGCGCTGGGATTTCTTCTGGGACCGTTGGGGAATGTATTTTGTCCTGGGGTGGTCCATTCCCTTGATTCTGCTGATCTGCCTGGCGCTCATGGGTGCCCTCTTGCTGGCATGGCGATGGGTTCGGGGTCGATTCCGGCAGGTGTGAGATTGCTCTTGTTGTCAGGTACCCTGGGAAGCTAGGATTCCGCCGCTTTTCCCAGGTCTCGGCTCCTCGTGCAATCCACGTTTCGAGCGGCAGGGAAGTCGCCCGACAGGGAAGTCGCCCGGCAGGGAAGTCGCCCGACAAGGAAGTCGCCCGACAAGGAAGTCGCGTGTATCGCTGGCGGTATCCACGGAATGAGATTTTGGCCGTCGCTGGTGTTCACCAGTCATCGGGTTCAGTGCTGGGCTCTGCGCTGGCGGTCTCCGTGGGACTGTTGTTCCTGATGCATGGCCTGGGGTGCCGTTCCTCATCGAATTCCGGGTACTTTGGTCAGGGGGCCAGCAGTGGCCCACCTTCCATGGCAAAGTTCGGCGACATGTTCCGAGGTCCGGATGCGCAGGCCCGGACGGCAGCGGAACAGCGGCAAGCCACGGACCAGCTGGCAGAGTTGCAGCAGAACCAGCAGCGCGAGTTGGATAGCCTGGCCGATCAGCGGGCACTGGACTACGACAATCAGGCGGAGCTGATCCAGCGACAGCAGCGCGAGTTGGAGCAGTTGGTGGAGCTTCGCCGGCGCTCACTGGAACTCGACGCCGACAACCGCGAACTGCACACGCAATTGGCGCAGACTCAGCAGCGAAACCGGCTGATGGAGGACGAGACCAACCTGTTGCGTCAACAGCTGACCGATGCGGCGAATCAGTTGTCGACGGCGCTGAAGGCACAGCAGGAGGGAGATCGCCGCTACATGCTGGCCCAGGACGAGGCGGATCGGCGGGTCTCCGCGCTGCAGGCCAATCTGCCGCGGCAGGGTTCCGCGACGATCCGCGCCAACAGCAGTCTGCGACAGAGCCTGACCCCGATTACCATTGCGGGGTTGGAAGTACGGCAGGACGGAGACGTGGTTCGCGTGGAACTGCCGTCGGACAAGATCTTTGCGAACGGCACCGCGTCGTTGACGGAAGAAGCAGCCCCCTTGCTGGACGCGGTGGCGGCGGCCTTGAAGCAGAACTATGCGCAACAGATCATCGGCATCGAGGCCCATACCGATGCCGGACCGGCACCCACCGGGGCCTGGCAGAGCCGCCACCAACTCTCGGCGGCACAGGCCATGGCCGTATTCGACCAGCTGGTACAGCGTCATCAATTCGATCCGCGGCAACTCTTTGTGCTGGGGCACGGACCCAACTATCCGATTGCCTCCAATGCCACGCCGGCGGGACAACAGCGAAATCGACGCGTGGAAATCGTGATCTACCCGGAAATGGTCGGTCAATCGCCCCCCTGACCACGAGGGCGACCCGCTATTTCTTTTCGTCCGCGGTGGTCGTGCACGAATGCCAGTGCCGGATCAAGACAAAAACCACCAAGACGGCGCCCAGTCCGTAGGCGGTTGCCGCGCATTTGGAAAGCAAAGTGGACGGCCGATCGTTGAGCTGCAGCAGGGACAGAGAGGATGCGATGGCGAAGAACCCCAAGAAACTGGCGATAAACCCCGCGAAGAAAAAGCGGTCCACCTCGCGGTAACTTCGATTGCTTTCCAACCACCGTTCCCACCCCATGGTGTCCTGAATATTCGGTTCGACCTGCTCTCTCAAATAGCGTCCGGCGCGAATGATCCCGTTCTGTTCAACGATGAATGCCAGGACCAGGACCAGGAGAACGATGGGAATGGCAGGATTGGCAAACGTCGAGGGATGTGCCACGGCCAGGTAGCTGGCCGAAACGATCAGTACGATTCCCACGACCAGAATCCAGAATGCCCGGGACTTGGAGTCCAGGATCTCCTTGCGGAGCGCCAGGAACTCCTGTTTCAAGAACTCGTCTCGTGTCATGTTCGTTCCCCCCAGAATGCGCAATGGTCGCTTCGTGACGGTGCCGGGCCATTGGCCTGCAACGGACAGTGCGGTGCCCGGCTGCGAAGCGTCAATATAGATCTGCCGCCGCGCCCGCGTCGACAAGGGGAAGGGGCCGCTGCGTGCAAGTCGCTCGCACGTGGAGCGTTGGCCACGTCGTGCTTTCCAGACGCAATCGACGAAAAAACGCTACCGATCGGCGAGACGCGCTAGCGGTGGGGGGCCGCGGGTCGCCGAGCCGCCTGACGCGCGGCAGCCTGTTCTTTTCGCTGGACCAGGTGATTCACCCGGTCGGCCTGGACCAGGTAAAAGCGGGGATCGTCAATCACAAACGCCGTCGACCAGGTTCGTCCGTCGTTCCGATTGCAGACATTGAAGAACATGGATTCAAATTGCTCGGCCCGGTAACCATACGGGAACTGCGAGGTGAGATGATCGCCTTCCGTCAATGCATCGACGCCTGGGCGAGCGAAGTAGTGCACCATGCCATTGGGGGTGAGAGACATCCCGAAAGTCCACCAGCCGAACTCCTCGGCCGGGATTTCCTTCACTTTGAAATCATGGCCCAGTCGGTCGCCGCGGACGGTCAGGAACGCGGAAGCAGTTTTTGTCTTTCCATCGGCCGGGCTCGCGAGGTGGACCCAAATCCCGGGCCAGTATGGCTCCAGGGCATTATAGGTGTGGGACGAGGACCGGAAACGTCCTGCTCCCACCTGCTCGGTCTTGCGCACCGTGGTCGTCACCTGCACGCGAAAACCGAAGTGCGGCCCGGACCGCTGCTCCCATTCCTCTGCGGGAGGTAGATAGACGTGCGCGACGACGCTTGGCGATTCGCGTACCGGAACCGTGCCGATCCGGTTCACGTTGCTGACCACCAGGTCGTCTTGCTCCACGCGGCCGGATGTGAAGCCCGGGATGCCGGAGTGCAGTGTTTGCGTCAAGAGCGCGAACTGACTTCCGGAGATGCCCCCTGAAGGGGTGGGAATCACCTTCAGGACGTCCGGTTGACCGCGCTCGATTCCCTCGAACCATCGATCGTTTTCCGAATAGCCACCCGGCAAGCGATGGCGATCATCGGTCTTGTACGAACTCTTGGGGTGGTTATGAATAAACCGCCAGTCGGGGTTCTCCAGGTCGTCCCCCACGTAGTTGATTCTTGTGCCGGTTCCAGGCACCAAGACCGGGTGGCGTTCCTGAGCGGCCGTACCGCCGGAACTCCATACGGGAAAGACGCATCCCAGAATGAATATGCCGATCCGCCGGGTCATTCCATTGCCCTCGTAGGAGTTTGTCGCGGAACTGGATTCTGCCGCGACGTTCGGAAGGGTAGACACATTTCACATGCACTGACACGTATCGGTTGGTTGCCGCAGGGCTCGTCACGAAGTGCCAAGTGTCATGGCAAGGTTTCGCGATCAGGTAAAACTGAGAAGTCGCGCACGACCCGTCTGTTCCGTGCAAGTCGTACTCGCGTGATAGGCTGGGTTGTTCGTGGGACTCTGGTAGAGATCGCGCGCCAGGTGGCTCCTACCAGCGCCTCGCGGAATCTGGTACGTTCTGAAAAAATCCTTGCGACCACGAAGAGGGGCTGCCGCCTCCGCAAGTCTTGCTAACGCCCCGGCGATCGATCGTCCTGGCAGTGGGTTCACCTTGGAAGGAGTATGTTTGCCGCCATGATTTCGCACCAACGAAGAAGAAGAGAGGGACGCGTGGAACCGTTGGCCGTCGTGGGAATCGGCTGTCGACTTCCGGGCCACGTGGTGGATGCGGAATCGTATTGGCAGCTCCTGGCCGAAGGGCGCAGCGGGATCGTGGAAGTCCCTTCCGACCGCTGGAGCCTTGATCGTTACTATCATGCCGACGCGTCCATTCCGGGGCGGATGGTCTCCAAGTGGGGCGGGTTCGTGGGGAACGTCGATACCTTCGATGCCCGATTCTGGGGGATCACGCCTCGCGAGGCGATGCGGATGGATCCCCAGCAGCGCTGGTTGCTGGAAGTCGCGTGGGAGGCCATCGAGGACGCCGGGATCGCGCCCAGTTCCCTGCGGGGTTCTGCCACCGGCGTGTTCGTGGGCGTGTCGACCACCGACTATGCGACTCTGCAAATGCCAAATTTCGCCGAGATGGACGTACATACCATCAGTGGCAACACCATGAGCATCGTGGCCAATCGCATCTCGTATCTGCTGGACCTGAAGGGCCCCAGCCTGTCGGTCGATACCGCGTGCTCCTCGTCGTTGGTTGCCTTGGCGCTGGCATGCCGAACCGTCTGGAGCGGCGAGTGCCAGGCGGCGCTGGCCGGCGGCGTCAATGCCCTGATCGCGCCCAATGCCACCATAGGGTTCAGCAAGGCGTCGATGCTGTCTCCCGATGGGCAGTGCTTTGCTTTCGACGCGCGGGCCAACGGGTATGTCCGCGGAGAGGGTGCCGGGATGGTCTTGATCAAGCGACTGGCAGACGCGGTGGCCCATGGAGACCCGATCTATGCGCTCATTCGCTCGGTGGTCCTGAATCAGGACGGAAATACCTCTTCCATGACCGTCCCCGACTACAAGGCTCAGTCCGACATGCTGAGGAAGGCCTATCGCGAGGCCGGGATTCCACCCAGTCGGGTGGCCTACATGGAAGCGCACGGTACGGGAACACCGGTGGGGGATCCCATCGAGTTGGCCGCACTGGGCCGGATCTTGTCCCAGGGTCGGAGCGAAGATCGGCCCTGCCTGATTGGTTCGGTCAAATCCAACATCGGACATTTGGAAGCCGGATCGGGCATCGCCGGACTGATCAAGGCCGCCTTGGTGTTGCAACGAGGGGCCATACCCCCGAGCCTGAATTTTGAAACACCCAACCCCAGGATTCCATTCGGGCAGCTCAAATTGAAAGTGGCCACGGGGCTCCAACCGCTTCCGCAGCATGACGGATTGCCCTCCGTGACGGCGGTCAATAGTTTCGGGTTCGGCGGCGCCAACGCGCACGTAGTACTGGAGGCGGCCCCGAAGGCCGTTCGGAGAGCTCGCAAGTCGCGAGGGAAAAAAGGATCGACGAAACGGGCGAAGCGCCCCTTGATGCTGGCCTTGTCCGCCCGGGACGACGAGGGACTGCAGCGGTACGCGGAGTCCTATCGCCAGTATCTCAAGGAACCCACTCGGTCCCTGCCGGACGTATGCTTCTCGGCGGGCGCCCGTAAGGAGCATCATCCCCATCGATTGGTCGTGCTCGGCCGAGATGCCGAGTCGCTTCGCCAGAGCCTGGTCGCCTGGCGGCACAGTCCCGAATCATCGGACCAGTGGGTCCAGGGGCAGGTAGCGGTCACTCGCAGTCCGCTCACGTTCGTCTTCACGGGACAAGGCGCACAGTGGTGGGGGATGGGCCGCCAGTTGCTGGACCGGGAACCGCTCTTTCGGGAAACCTTGTCCACGATCGACCAATTCCTGGTCGCTGCGGGCGGACCATCACTGCTCGAAGAAATGAAGTGTAACCAGGAAGCGTCACGTATTCACGAAACGCACATAGCCCAGCCCATGATCTTTGCGCTCCAGGTGGCGCTGGTCGAACTGTGGCGATCGTGGGGAATCACGCCGGACCGCGTCGTCGGGCACAGTGTGGGAGAAGTTGCCGCTGCCTACACGGCCGGTATCTATTCCCTGGCGGACGCCGTTCAGGTCATCTATCACCGCAGTCGGCTTCAAAACATGATGGGGGGAAAGGGGAGGATGCTGGCCGCGGGGATCTCGCCCAGCGAAGCTCGCGAACTGATAGGCTACCACGCCGATCGGATCCACATCACGGCGATCAACAGCGCCAATCTGGTCACGCTGGGTGGTGATACCGAGCCGCTCCTGGCCATGGCGGACCGGCTGGAACAGTCCGGGAAGTTTGTCCGGCTGCTCGACATCGACTACGCGTTCCACACGCACCAAATGGAGCCGATTCGGCAGGAACTGCTGGACAGTCTGGCGAACATCCAGCCCCGGCCCGAGCACACGACCTTTGTGTCGACCGTCACGGGAGGGGCGCTGCCAGGCGACTCCCTGGATGCGTCGTATTGGTGGCTGAACGTCCGCAAGCCTGTGATGTTCGGACCTGCCGTGACGCAGCTCATTCAAGGGGGGAGTGACGTGTTTGTCGAGATCGGTCCCCACCCCGCCCTGGCGAGCTCCATCAAGGAGTGTCTGGCGGAATCCTCAAGAAAAGGCGCCGTGTATCATTCGCTGCGGCGCGAGAGTGACGAGTCGACGGAAATCCTCAGAAACCTGGCCGGACTGCACGTGCTGGGGGTTCCTATCGACTGGGCCGCGGTGAATCAGAGCGATGGCGTGTTTGTGCGGCTACCCCGCTTTCCCTGGAAGAAGGAAAAGTACTGGCTGGAGGCGGATGACTTTGCCTATTTTCGCCTGGCGCCCGACGCGCATCCGCTGTTGGGGCATCGCGTCACGGCAGAAAAGCCTACCTATGAGTTCACACTGGACCCCAAGCGCTTTACCTACCTGGACGATCACCGCTTTTTTGGCAGTATCCTGTTTCCCGCCGCCGGCTATGGCGAAATCGCCGTGGCGCTGGCCTGCGAGCTCTTTCCCAACGAGCCGTACGCGGTCGAAGAGCTGGTCATCCGCAAGGCACTGTTTGTGTTGGATGGCAGTGCGCCGACGGTACGCGTTGTGTTCGATCCTTCCGACCGATCGTTCTCCATCTACAGTTCCTCGGGATCGGGGAAGGACTGGGAGTTGCATGTTCAAGGTCGCTTGACCCGTCGGGCCCAGGATCCTCCCTCGGCCGACCTGGAGTCGATCAAAGCGCAGTCCACCCAGCTGCTGGGACACGAGGAATACTATGCGCGCCTGGCCAAATCGGGCTACGAGTTTGGTGAGAGTTTCCGGCTGACTCAGCGCGTGTGGCGGGGCGGAGTCGAGACGGAGGCCTTGTCCGAAGTCATCATTCCCGAACGTGACTCCGAGCTTCGGCGGGGCTACCATTTCCATCCGGCAATTCTGGACGCCCTCTTCCACGGCTGCAAAGCGGCCAGCGTTGCCCCAGGTGGCCGGACGCACGACAACGACCTGTTTCTCCCCAGCCGCATCGGGCGAATTCAATTGCACAGGCCGGAACTGCCCCAGCGGCTCTTTACCCACGGAATCCAGCGGTCGCATGACGGACGTACGCAGATCTGCGACCTGTTTATCTACGACGAGGCGGGACAGTGTGTCGCCGAAGTCGTGGGATTTCAAGTGGAACTGGCGGAGCATATCCGCGAAAGCGAGGACGCCGACCAGTGTCTTTACCAGTTCGAATGGTCGCCGGCTCGTCTGAAGGGAAGCGGAATGGATGGCCCGTGTCACTTTCCGCCGGTCCACGATCTTGTGGCCCACGTGCAACAGCGGATGCCGGCGCTCTCCCAACAGTATCGTCTGGACGACTATGCGCGTGACTTTGCGCCGCGGATGGAACGCGTGGTGCGACAGCTCATCGTCAATGCGTTTTGGGAGCTTGGGTGGCGGCCTGAGACCGGCCAGAAGTTTTCGTGGACACAGTTCCAGCGGGAACTGGAGATCATCCCGCAGCATCACCAATTGGCGCGAGCCAACCTTCAGGCGCTCGAAGCGGACGGCATCGTGCGATCCGATGGGCCTAACGGCTGGAAAGTCTTGCGCGAGCCTCAAGTGTCCAGTGTCGAGGTGGACCTGGCACTTCTGGCAAGCGACTATCCACGGTTGAAGCCCGAGATTGAGCTGGTGCGTACCACCGCGTCGTCGCTTGCGGGCGTCCTGTCTGGACAAGTGGATCCCATGGAGGTCCTTTTTCCAGGCGGTTCTCTCAGGCCTCTCGAGCGTTTCTACGTGGAATCGGTCGACTTCCCGGTACAGAACCGACTTTTCGCCGAGGCGATTGCCCAGGCCGTGGCGGCCCTGCCTCCGCGACGGGTGATCCGCATCCTGGAGGTCGGAGGGGGCACGGCGTCCCTTACCCGAGCCATCCTCCCCGTCTTGCCGGCCGACCGAACCGAGTACCTGTTTACCGATATCAGCATGCCATTCCTTACGTCGGCCCGTCAGGATCTGGCCGAATTCCCGTTTGTCGAGTTTCAGGCGTTTGATATTGAACGATCCCCTCAGGATCAGGGGATCGATCCGCATCGTTTCGATCTCATCCTGGCCACCAATGTGCTGCACGCTACCAAGGACCTCAAGTCGACCCTTGCAAATCTAAAGGAATGCCTGGCCCCGCAGGGCATGCTGTGGTTTCTGGAGGTCGTCCGACGGCGTGTCACGTGGGACAACGTCTTTGGCCTCTTGAAGGGATGGTGGCAGTTCCAAGATACGGGGCTACGGCCTGAATCCGCCTTGCTGCCGAGAGCTCGGTGGGTCCAACTGCTGAGCGAAGCAGGGTTTGCTTCGGTGGACTCCTTCGTGGCAACGCCCGTAGAAGACGACGTGGAACAAGCGGTTTTTGTCGCCACAGGCTTGGACGTGCCAAGTCTTCCGGCGAAGGGTCCATCCGGGTCATCCGGCGCCCAAACTGGTCGGCGGTACCTGGTCTTTGCCGACGATGGGGGGTGGGCGGACGCCCTCATCGATCGGATCGAGCAAGGGGGCGACGTCGCCATCCGCGTGACCGCTGGTCCGACATGGGAACCGAAGGGCGACCGATCGTATTCCGTCTCGCCTGAATCGACGAGTGATCTGCAACAGGTCGTGTCAGCACACGCTCCCCTTGCTGGCGTGGTGCATTGCTGGAGCTTGGATCAGCCCCGCGCCGCGTCGCTGACGTCTGGGCAATTGGGCGATTCCCAACAGCTGGGCGTGTTGAGCGGGCTGAGACTCGTGCATGTCCTGGCCGGGATCGAAGCGAATGAACTACCGCGCGTGTATTTCATCACTCGCGAAATGTGCCGTGTACTACCCACGGACGCCAATGATGGTCTCGCTGCGGCGCCGCTCATCGGTTTCTGCCGGGTTGCCAACAACGAGCATCCGAAGATGCGTTGGACGACGATTGATTTGGGAGATGGTGAGGACGCGACGGAGCAGGCGGATTTCTACGGGGAACTTGTCCACGGGGACGATGAACGGGAAGTGGCCTATCGTGGCGGGATTCGCTTCGCGCGCAGGCTGCGACGAGTCCGAGGCGCCGAACTGTCCCGGCGGCTGCGAAATGCCGTGCAGGCGGACGGGCAGACCGTACCCTTCCGCATTCAAATGGACCGTGCCGGCATCCTCTCCCAATTGACGCTCAACGAGACCACGCGTCGGGATCCGGAACCGGATCAGATTGAAATGCGCGTCATGGCGGGCGGGATCAATTTCCGCGATGTGATGAAGGCCCTCGGCATGCTGCCAGGCAAGGCACGCGATGCGCTCTGGTTTGGGGATGACTATGCGGGGATCGTGGAACGCGTGGGGGCACATGTGACCCGCTGGCGCCCGGGGGACCGTGTCCTCGGCATGACTGCCTACAGCTTTCGTAGCCACGTCGCCGCGGACCAGCGTCTCGTCATGCGGATGCCCCCCGACATGGCCTATTCGGGTGCGGCCACCATTCCCACGGTCTTTCTCACCGCGCTCTTCGCCATTCGCGAACTCGCCCGCATGCAGAAGGGGGAGAGCATCCTGATTCACGCGGGCGCGGGGGGGGTTGGCCTGGCAGCCATCCAAGTCGCTCGGCAGTTGCAGCTGGAGATCTTTTGCACCGCGGGCACGCCAGAAAAACGGCAATTGCTGCGCGACCTGGGAATCGCCCACGTGATGGACTCGCGCACCCTCGACTTCGCGGAACAGATCCGGGAGGTCACCCAGGGGAAGGGGGTCGACATGGTGCTCAATTCCCTGGCGGGCGATTTCATCCCCAAGAGCTTCTCGGTCCTGGCGCCCTTCGGCCGCTTCGTGGAGATCGGCAAAGTCGATATCTATAACAACTCCAAGCTGGGACTGGAGCGGTTCAAAGAGAATATCTCGTACTTCGTCTTCGATCTGGTCCAGTATGTCTATGAACGGTCGGAGCGCGTCGCCGAAGTGTGTCAGGAGCTGGAGGCGGCACTGGCGGCCGGTGTCTATCAGCCACTGCCTCACACCACATTCCCCGCAGCAGAGGTCGCCGACGCGTTTCGCTACATGGCTCAAGGCAAACACGTCGGCAAGAACGTGCTGACCTTCGACGGGGAATCGATCCCCATCGGCACCTGCACGGAAGAGGGACACCGATTTCGTCCCGATGCGACCTACCTCATCACGGGAGGGGCAGGGGGCTTTGGCCTGGAGATCGGTCGCGAAATGGCCCGGCAAGGCTGCCGGCACCTGGTCCTTCTCAGTCGCAGCGGGCCCCACGGTGACCAGGCCCGAGCCGACCTGGAACAACTGCGGAAGGACGGAATTCAGGTCCACGATGCGCGGGGCGATGTCACGGTGATGGAAGACGTGCAGCGCGTGGTGAACTGGATCAGTGAGGAACTTCCCCCGCTGGCTGGCGTCGTCCATGGCGCCATGGTCCTTCGAGACGAGTTCCTCGTGGATCTGGACGAAGCGGCCTTCGCAGAAGCACTTCGACCCAAGATGCTCGGCGCCTGGAACTTGCATGCCGCCACCCGCAACGTGCCCTTGGACCATTTCCTCTGCTTTTCTTCGTTCTCCGCCGTGGTGGGGGGGCCGAAACAGTCCAATTACAACGCCGGAAACGTATTCCTGGAGGCCTTGGCCGAATATCGCCAATCGCAGGGGCTGCCCGCTACCACGATTGGCTGGGGCGTGCTGTCAGGCGCGGGATTCGTGGAACGAAACCAGAAGACCGCTCAGTATCTGGACAAGGTCGGCATGAAGTCGTTCACCATGGAGGAAGCCCTGAAGATCTTCCGCGACACGCTGCAATACCAGGTGCCCCATCTGATTGCTTCGCATGCCGATTGGCGGGCCCTGGCACGACTGGAGGCGATCGGCCAATCCCGAACGTTTGCCGCGCTCACTTCGGAGAATCGGAAAGAGCAGGGGGCCGGCGGGATTACCGCTCACGTCCTCGCCGCACCCCAGGAAGAACGATTGGGGATCCTGGAGCGATTCATCTCCCAACAGATGGCGGCAGTCTGTAGTATCGAGGCGTCCAGCATCGATCACAGTACGCCACTTACGAAGTTGGGCCTCGATTCCCTGATGGCCGTGGAACTGCTCAATCGGATCGAAGGGGATACCGGGCGCAGCGTTCCCATGGGCAAGGTCCTCAGTGGTCCCACCATCACGGAATTGGCGGAAACCTTGTTGCCCATGCTGACGGAGTCCGCGATCGAGGATTCCGCGGCGAGTGGACCCGCGGCAACGACCTCCAGCGGTTCCGGATCGCTGGAGGTGTCGGAGCACCGGCGTTCCGAGTTCCCCCTGTCGGACGGCCAAAAAGCGGCTTGGTACCTGCACACCTTGGCGCCCGAGAATGCGGGGAATCACCTGGCATTTGCTGCACGGTGCACACCCAAACTCGATGTCCCGCTCTTGAACAGCGCCCTGGAATGGCTGGTCGCGACGCATCCCATGTTGCGAGCCGGTTTTCACGAAGTCGAAGGGCGCGTCTCGCAGCGGATTCGCGACGCGGCCGCAGCGACCGTGCAGGAGCACGACGACTGCCAAGCTTCGCCCGAGGCCCTGCGCGACGCGCTGCAGCAGCGGGCCCATGAGCCGTTCCAACTCTCCGAACCACCACTCCTGCGGGTCGATCTGTTTCAGGAATCCGGATCGTCCAATGTACTCTTGGTAACCATGCATCCGCTGGTGGCCGATACCTGGTCCCTGGTCCAGTCCGTCCAGGAACTGCTCACGACCTACTTTGCAATCCGCGCCGGTAGCGAACCGGCGGTGCCGGAACAAAAACACTCGTACCAGGACTTTATGGAATGGCAGTCCAAGCGGTGGGCATCGGAATCCACCGAAGACAGCCTGACGTACTGGAAGGAACACCTGGTTGGAGCACCTGCCTGGCTCGACTTGCCCCTGGAGGCTGAACCGGCAATCGACCGACGAAATCCGTCGAGTGTACTCCCCTTCCAGTTGGAGGCGGAATTGTCGCGACGGGTAGCTGCATTCTCGGCCGAGCACCATGTACCACTGCGGCAGACGCTGTGCGCGGCCTACCAGCTATTGCTGCATCGCACCTGCCAGCAACAGGACATCGTGATAGGAAGTTGGCACAGTAGCCGATATCCATCGGAAATCCGAGACCTGGTTGGTACCGTGGGAAATCCCTTGCCCTTGCGGAGCAGCGTAGCCGGGGATCCTTCATTCCTGGAGTTGCTGAAGCGAACGGCCGGGGATCACCAGCTTGCCACAGAAAAGCACGACGTACCCATCGTGCGGTTGATCGAGCGACTGGCCGTGCCGCGGGACCCGCAGCGGGCGCCCCTGTTCCAGGCAGCCTTTGCCATGCATCGGGATCTCAAGCTCGATCCCCATGGCCTGGCCGCCATTCTCGTCAGCCAAAAGGGGCTTCGGTGCCGCATTCAGGATACATCGCTGGAAGCGATCGCCGTCGTTGTCGGCAACACGCCTCTGGACCTCTCGCTTGCCATGGAAGAATTGGCAGGGACCGTGCACGGCTGCTGGCGGTTCGACCGCGATCGATGGAGTCCTGGCGCCATCGAGCAGCTCCACGAGTCGTTTGTACAGCTTCTCGACCAGCTCCTCCAGGACCCCACGTTACCCGCCTCGCAGTACCCGATCCCCGGTTTTCCAGCGCGCAAGGTATCTTCGGAACCGAATCGGGCCGTCGTTCGCGAACTGCCGTTCGATCGCTCGGATACTGTCGGTTCGAACGGGGCGTCCGACGACGAATTGCGAACGGAGACGGAACGGCAGGTTGCCCGCATCGTGCAGGAGACCCTGGGGATTGCGGCCATCGGCCCCACCCGCGACTTCTTCGCAGCCGGCGGCCATTCCCTGGCGGCCGTGCAGTTGGTCGGCTACCTGCGGGAGTCGTTAGGTGTCGATGTTACCTTGCGGGATTTCCTGGCGGCCCCCACGGTCCGGGCCTTGGCTCGACGAATCGATTCCGCGACCGGTGACAGAATCGATTCCGGCCGGGACCGTATCCGTGATTTTCATCCCGATGCCAGGCTCGACGCATCGATCGAAGTGCCGGCCCATCACAGCCTTCCGGAGAAGCTCGATCGTGTCCTGCTGACTGGGGCCACGGGCTTTGTCGGTGCGTTTCTGCTCGATGCGCTGCTGAAGCGGACCGATGCCCAGGTGGTCTGTCTCGTTCGCGCAGCGGATGCCAAGAAAGGACGCGATCGCATTCGCCGGAACCTGCTGGAATACGGATTGACGCTCGATTCGCCAGACCGGATCTCGGTCCTGACAGGGGACCTGGCGCAGCCACTGCTGGGACTGACCGAAGATCAATTCGATCACTTGGGCGGCCAGGTCGACGCGATTTACCACAACGGTGCCGTGGTGAGCCTGCTCAGCACGTACGAACAGTTGCGGGGGGCCAACGTCCTGGGTACCCAGGAGATCCTGAGGCTGGCGGTCACTGGGAAACTTTCGCCCGTTCATTTTGTGTCGACCTACGCCGTCTACACCGCGCCGGAAAACATCGGTTGCGGGGTGATTACGGAAGACGATCCCCTGCCCAGTGGCCAATCCTTGGGAACCGGATATTGGCGTTCCAAGTCGGTGGCCGAGCGACTGATTCAGGCGGGAAGGCAACGGGGAATCCCCATCTCGATCTACCGGCCCGGCAACGTCACGGGACACAGCCAGACGGGTGTCTCGAACACGGGCGATTTCCTCCACACGCTGATCCTGTCGTGGCTCTACCTCCGATCGGCCCCCGTGATCGACCAGGAGATTGCCATCGATGTGACGCCCGTGGACTTTGTCGCGGAGGCCATCGTCGAGCTCTCCCGCCAGCCGAAGCTGCTCGGCAGCAATTTCCATCTCATGAACTCGCATCCCTTGGAACTAGAGACGCTGTATCGCTGGATGCAGGCATCGGACTTGCCGGTCGAACGGGTCTCCTTCGACCAGTGGCGAGATGAATTCCTCAAGCTGTCGGAGGTGGCACCAACCGATATGCTCGGTTTACTGTCGCAGTTCTTGACCACGACAGGGACGGACGACCCGATACCGGTGGCGTTCCAGATGCGATTCGACAGCCGGAACACCGCGGCGGGGCTGGCAGGTACAGGGGTCCAGTGTCCGGCGGTGAGCGATTCGCTGTTGGAGCGATATCTGGGCTTCCTCCGCAAGGTGGGATTCGTGGAGCTTGCCGAGGCGCGAGCGACCGTTGGCGTGGAGTAACCCCGTCGCCCTGTCGTGGCGATGGGATCGCGCCTACGTGGTGGCCGGCGACGGTGTGGGTGACATCCACGCGTTCCTCGTCGACCGATGAGACAAGCATTGATTGCGAATGCGACTGTGATGGATTCACGCGGAGGAGTCTCCGGGGCGTGCCTCGCTGAGGCCCCTGGATTTATTCCAGGGGAGTCATTGCCTTCAACCTTGACATCGCGCGGATGCACCAAAGTCGGCGGCCGAGCCGAAAGCGTGTCGACATCGCGGCGGTATGCCGAGGCCGGAAGAAGCCGCATGTTGCCCTGCGTTGCACTGCGGCGCGGACAATGTGACGCGCAGCCCGGCCCCGTTTTTCCCATACGATCCTCATCGTGTTCCATCCCAGCCAACGTGCGGTTCGTTTCGGCCTCGGCAACCTGCCGTGTGCGTACCAGGCGAATGGCTCGGCCGAGGATCGTGTTGACAGCCGCAGTTTAGGCCGAAGTTGAGCCTCCCCTGGAATGAATCCAGGCGAATCCACGCTGCCTTCTCTCAGGCACCACGCCGCACACCTACATTCCCCATTGGCCCACGGACATTGGCCTGGCTGGAGAACGGCCCACACATGAGTTGCATTCCCTTTTCAGCGCTCGGCCGAGAATGTCGATTGGATCGACGTGCATGTCGAGAAAGTCGACGCCCGCGCTGCGGCCTGGGTCATCACAGCGGGGAATCCCCACTGCTTCGTCTGGCACGAGATTTGCCAGGGTAGGTCGCGACGTGTCCGCGGAGCTTCCACCTCTTCGGATCCTCTCTCGCAGCAAGGAGAACCCATGCGAAGAACACGAACGCCACTCGTCTTGGCCATCGCCATCGTCAGTGTGACGACGCATTGTATGTCGGTGCCTGCGCAGACACTGTCGTTGCACGGAACGGCCGACGAGACAAGCAGTTACTACGAGTATTACTCCGACGCGTTCATGCGGATGAGTCTCCGGGATCCGCCCCCTAACGAATTCCGTCAGCGATTTCACAGTCCGATTGTGAACCCCACGACCACGTTTGGTAATTTAGACGGTTTTCCCAACGAAAATGACTTTCGCTTGGGGCAAATCGAGTTTGATGCGACGGGATTGGTGGACGGCAGCGGAGTCGCTCCCATCACGGGACTTCTGTTGGGAGTGCGCACGGATCCCTTGGACACCCATTACGAAAACTGGCGGCGAGCAACGTTTGAGACCCGTGTGGACGGCCTGTCCGGAAGTATATCAGTGGTACAAGGTGTTGCCGCGGGCGTGTACCTGGATTCTCAGATCGCAATGCTCGGTTCCAACTTTCTGAACAATGCCAACCCGCCGGTCATGAGCGAGTATTTGGGCAGCTTTACCGTACGAGGGAATCGTTTTCAGATACTGGTGGATGATGACCCAATCTACGCAACGATTTTCACGACGGACCAGCCGGTGCGGCTGGCGTGGGACTTCACGGGCGAGATCACCGCGGTTCCGTCGATTGGCGATTTCGACAATGATGGAACCTATGATTGCCATGATGTGGATAGTTTGGTCGCGGCCATTGCGAGCGGAACTTACGTGGCAGCTCAAGACCTGAATCAAGATGGAGTCGTGAATACATCGGATCTGACACTTTGGTTGCAGCAAGCCGGAGTCGTGAAGATGGGGGCCCCGTTTCTTCCAGGTGATGCAGACTTGGACGGATTGGTCGACGGAACCGATTTCGGCATTTGGAACGGCCACAAGTTCACGGCCGAAGCGGCCTGGTGTTCCGGAGATTTCGACGCGGACGGGGTCATTGATGGTTCCGATTTCGGGGTCTGGAATGCCCATCGATTCCAGAGTTCCGACGGTTCCGCGGCAGCAGTGCCGGAACCGGCGGCCGGCGGGTTCGTGCTCATGGGGATCATGGTATGGCGATGGCGGCACTGGCGCAAATCTCGCGCAAGGGTGTAACACTGTTAGAGGTCTTGGTCCTGATGGGGATCGTGGCACTGCTGGTGACACTTCTGCTCCCAGGGATTCAGGCCGCCCGTGAGGCAACCCGCAGGACGACATGCAGCCATCATTTGCACCAGTTGACCGCTGCCATGTGGACGTACCACGAAACGCATCGCGTCTTTCCCGCGTCGACATTTGAGTTTCCCAGTTGGAACTGGGGACATGCCTTGCTCCCTTTCGTGGAGGAGCAGGCGCTGGCCGACGGCTGGAACGAACGCGTGGACCTATTGGCGCCTATGAATCTCCGGCTTGCCGCGCGTCCGATTCCGGTCTTCAAATGCCCTTCCGCCATCGATCCGCCAACGCATCGGTTTACCTATGAGGGTCAGGAGGCAGAATTTGGGACGTCGGACTACCGGGGCTGTCAGAGTGTGAATGCGAGCGATCCGCTGCTGCATGCCTGGCATCAATCGGGTTGGCTCTCGGGCGTGATCAGTCGTGCGCGTATTCCAGCACGGCGTGTTAAGGACGGGCTAAGTCACACCCTGATGTTGGTGGAGGAGATGGGTGGACGATGGCACTTTGGTCCGGATCGCCAACCCTTCCTTCGGACTCCGCAGATTTGGTCGGCCGTCGATGGGAGTTGGGTCGGTCGGGGGATGAGCGGGATGGGCCCGGCCTGGCAGGGCAGCCTCATCGGACGTGACCGTTGTACGGTCAATTGTGTCAACATGTATGGCGCGGGGCCCTATGGGTTTCATGATTCTGGCGTGATGGTCGCGAATTGCGACGGCAGTATCCATTTCGTCGTGGATACCTTGGATCCGCTCGTGATCAGCGCCGCCTATTGTTACTTTGAAGGGCAACTGATCAATGAATGGCCATAACCGGCGGCGGCCACTGTGTGGTCATGGAGCGCATCGCGTCTGTCTTTTATTGAGCTTCTGGGCTGGAAGCATCGGCACGTGCCAGCAAAACGCGATTGAGCCATCCTCGCTTCGCGAGAAACTGGACCGGCGCCGAATCGAGCTTAAGGTGCCCGGCGCCTTGGTCGGCGTTTACCAGCCAGGTCGGCCTGATCTGGAGTTCGCTTTGGGTCTGGCCGATGTCGAGCGCCGGACCCCTGCCTCCTGGGGTCAGTCCTTCCGGATTGCGAGTCTCAGCAAGGTATTTGTCGGGCAACTGATCCTCATCCTGGCGGGCGACGGCAAGCTTGAACTCGATGATCCCGTCGCTCGATACGTGCCGAATGTGCCAGGAGGTGAGCAGATTACGATCCGCCACTTGGCCAATCACCGCAGCGGCCTTTTCAACCACATTGAATCGCCCAAGGTCAAGGCGGCGTTCGCAAAAGAGCCTAGCCGCTGGTGGAGCATTGATGAGCTACTGGGCTATTCCTTCGAACACGCCCCTTATTTCCCGCCAGGCGCGGCACATCATTACTCCAACGCCAATACAGTCTTGCTGGCAAAGATCGCGGAACAGGTATCGGGCCGACCCTGGGAAGAGGAACTGCGTGCACGCGTCCTAATTCCACTTAATATGACTCAGAGCTTGATCCCTGCCGGCAACGAGCTGCCGACGCCTCATCTGCAAGGCTACGCCTTGGCCGGCAAGGAGGGACCATTCTTTCACCGTGGAAGTACGCTTACCAACGTAACCGCGACCAGCCCGTCGTGGTGGGGTCCTGCGGGCAGCATGATTTCGACCATGGCGGACCTCAAGAAAGCGGCGAAAGCGCTTGCTACCGGCGCCTTGTTGAAACCCGACATGTACAGGGAACTTGTCCGTTGGACGCCTGCGGACCAAGCAGGGTTCGAATATGGATTCCATATTGAACGGGTCCGGGGCGGAATCGGCCATGACGGGGATGTACCGGGTTACCAGACCTGCATGTACTACTTTCCCAGTCGTGACGCGACCCTCTTGGCAGTCACGAATCTATACGGTTGGTCGGTGCCGGACATGCCAGCCGACCGCCTGGCCTGGTTGGCGGCACAGGAAACAGGACTCGTCGACGACTAGAAGAAGGCTCCCATCGAGTCCGCCTGCCTGCGATTCTTGATCCCCCCTGACCCTTAGGGGTCAGACCCTGTTTTCAGGTGTTCCTTTTCTTTCTCCGTAATCGTTGCAAGGCCAGCTCGAAGCGGTTTGGGCTTGGCCAAGGCCTTTCCAGCCCGTCGAGTCCGGTCACTGACGCCATCAGGGTGAGACAATCCGAATCGCCCACTTGGGTCGCGTCGTGTCGCCGTGGTATGCCGATGCGCCAAATGCACCATGAGGTCCCCGCGCGGGGCGTTGAAGCGTCGCGCAGCTCAGGTGTCCGCCCGCACGCGTGCATGCCCTTCGAGCGATTGGTCTGCGGCGAACGGAACCATGAATTGAAGGTGGTTACGCATTCAGTCAATCGAAAACACATCCCCTTCCATCTCTGCGAACTGTTTGTTCCCACCCCAATGTCATCCGTTGTTAATCGTCCTGGACATGGAAGAGAAATGGTTTTCCATTGCCGCGAGCCATCAAAGGAAAGATAGCCCCCTCACATTGGAGTCGTACCAGCCGCACCATATCCGAAATCTAGCTGGACCCCGAAAGCCTATAAACAGGGTCTGACCCCAGGGAAGCCACCTCGCGTGGTCATGGCAAGTCACCGTCATGGTGATTTTCCCTGGCGATGCTGGTGCGTCCGCAGGCAACCCGTACCGGCTGCCGGTCGCGATGGGCAGTTCCTTCACTTCGCTGCGCTCCGTTCAGGATGACATTTGGCGGCACACTGTTCAGGACGACACGGGGCTGCGCTCTGTTCAGGATGACAAGTTACGGCATTGTCAGGGTACGAGCGTGCTCCCCATCTGTCATCCTGAGGGAGCCGCAGGCGACCGAAGGACCTGCCAGTCGCGAGCGACCTGCGAAGACCTGTAGGGTGAGATCATAAAGCTCGGCACGGTTGGCCCATATTTGCGGCGCCACACGGCGCAAGACATAATGAATCGCTACCAATGATGAGAGCTCGCCCGTTCTTTCATGGGAGCCAAATCAACATGATTAGTCGACTTGCAATTGAGTTGGCCGAGTCGATCACGAGCCACTGGTCCGAGCTGTCGACCATGTCGGCGCACGACCGGAAACAGCGAGTCTCCGAATTGTGTCAGCAGCTGCTCGATTCCAGTGGAGCGATGGGGCCGTTCGTGAAGGAATTCGGAACTTTGGATACGTCGCAGGTGTTCGTGCAGCCTCCCGAAATGCCGGAGCCTCGCAGGATCGACGACCCGCCGACACTTCCGAATCGCGAGATCCTGTGAATCGGCAGTGTTATGATCGGTGCCATGCAACTTCCAGCCGACGTCAGTAGATTGATTGTTACGTCGCCCGCCCCACCCTCCCCTCGCTGCGCTCGACCCTCCCCAAAGGGCATTGGTGTCTACACAAGTCGCGGGTTTTGGTAAATATCCCTGGATGGGATTCAAATTGGCTTAGAGCCACGGTTGCAGAGGCGGTATTTGAAACTGGTTAAGGCTCATATGGATGGTGCCACAAGAACCGCGCACGGCCCTCGG
>WPCK01250043.1_pt1 | contig 31105 bp, 25 predicted proteins | sample 5399851 | NCBI WGS metagenome assembly WPCK01 (sample SAMN12869471, study PRJNA574797) | sludge metagenome | isolation source: wastewater treatment of pH11 | place: China:Beijing | collected 2019-05-20 | reverse complement strand
CCCAATTCTAAAGTTGGACGAAGCACTAGCCCTGCCCATCGGGTTGGGGATCGGGATGGGCGCATAGCGCATAGCAAGGGCCAAAGGCGTCCCAGCCCGTTGGGCTGGGCTAGGCAAACAATCGGGCCTTCGGCCCGTGATCGTTACGGCCGTTCGAACGATGCAATGGCCAGAAATTGTCACCGCCTCTCGACCGACGAATTGGCCCGTGACCGTTTCCACCGTTCGACCGACGGAACGGCCCGTGATCGTCACGGCCGTTCGAACGATGGAATGATGCGTGATGTTCGTGAACGCTGCCGCGATGGATCCTGTGGGAGTTTTGGTATTTACGAACGACCAGGGGCGAAGCCCCGGTCGTTTACCCAGCCCAGCCCAACGGGCTGGGAAAACGTGGCATCGTCACCTTCCCCCAGGGCCAACGGCCCGGCCGTTTCCGAAGAGGACGCCATCATGTCCCGGTTCGCTTCCTGGCGAGTCGTTGCGACTGGCGAAGCTGGCCCTCGTGCCACCGCGTCATCTCGTCCCCGTGCGCCAGTTCCAATCCCGGAACCGGACATGGCTTGCCATCGTCGCCGAGTGCCACGTAGACGGCCAAGGCCGAATTGGTATGCGTGGTATGGCCCGTCAACGGATTCTCAGCATTCACGTCGATCTCGACTTCCAGCGACGTGCGGCCGACGAAATTCAGCCGTGCCGTAAGGCACAACACATCGCCCACGCGGACCGGATCATGAAAGGTGATGGAATCGATGGCCACGGTCACCACGTGCCGCTGGGCGTGTCGCATGGCACACAGTGCCCCAGCCTCGTCCACCAGTTTCAAAATGATCCCTCCATGCACGTTCCCCAGCAGGTTTGCGTGTTCTGGCATCATGAAATGGTGCAATTCGACGGACGAATCGGATACCCGTTTCTTGGTCATGTGGTCACTTCCTCCCCACGCACGAGGTCACCGGTCAATGGGCCGCAGCGTTTCCCCGATGGAGTTCTGGCAGCCGATAGAGGCAGGCCACGGGCAGGATGAACAAGGCCATCAGCAAGAACATATAGCTGCGTGGTAATCCCCGCGCTTCCAGGATTCGATCAGCGAGCCAGTACACCAGCCCCGACATCAGGATGGCCAGGAAGTTGACCTGATTCATGACCGCCACCATGCGGCCCTTCTGGCCTTCGGGAGGTCTCGCTTGCACAAAGACCTGGATGGGAATGGCAAAAAGGCCGGCCGATGCACCGAGCAGAGTGAGTATCGGCACACTGCCCCAGAAGTCCAGCAGGTGCCGTCCACCGATCGAAACCGACATGACGAAGGACAACAGGGTCAGCCCCCAAGCGCCCAGGCGTACCACCGCGCCGTGGGGCCAACGGCGGCATAGGGCGCCCCCCGCGAGCGAACCGATCATGATGCCCACGGCAATAAAGGTCGTCAGCAGGCTGGTATGGAGTTCGTCCAGGCCCAGTTGCCGCATCCCCAGTGAATTGACGGCGGGGACTGTGATCCCGGCCACGAACCAGAAGGCACAGGTTGCCAGCAGGGCCTTAAGCAGGGGCCGGTCGCTCACCAAGAGCTGCCGCGTCGAATGCGGCATGGACAGGGCGTCCCAGGTGAGCTTCAGTCCGGGCAGCGCGGCAGGCAAGGGACGCACCATCAGCGAGGTCAGGGTACCCAGCATGGCAATCCCCACGCATACGGCGGAACCGATGGCCAGGCGACTGGCATCCTGGGCTGCCGCCTGCGATTGCTGGGCCGGCAGGATCCAGACCTTGAGCCCCCCGGCCGTGACCGTGCCGAAGATAATGGCCAAGAACGTCGTCATCAAGATGATGCCATTGGCCCTGGGCAGGTCGTCTTCGCGGAACATCTCCGGCAGAATGCCGTACTTCCCAGGACCAAAGAAGGTACTGTGCAGTCCCATCAGGAAGAGCACCACCAGCAGGCCACTGTACCCAAACGTTGCATAGGCCAGGAAACCCGCCAATCCCATCAGCATCACGACGATTTCCGCCACCTTCGCGAGCACGATCACGCGGCGCTTGCTGTATCGATCCGACAGGAATCCGGCGAATCCGGATCCGATCACAAACGGGAGCGCGAACACGACCGTCGCCAGCCCTTGCTGATCCAGTTGCAGCGAGGCGGCGCCCACGGGCACTGCCATCAACAGCATCAGCTGTTTGAAGAGATTGTCATTGAACGCGCCGAGGAACTGCGTAACCGTCAGGGCCCAGAAGGAAGAGTCCTTTAGCAGTGGCAGTGCGGATGGTCGGCTCATGTTGCGGTTCCGCGCGGGTCGCCTGTCATCGTCCAACGCCCGTGCCGGGTCATGAGCCTCGCGCGCACTGAGCCACCCGCTTCCTCCAGGGCCAGACCATCAACCTTTCCGGCAGAGGTCACGAGGGTGCATGCTGGCGGCTCTCACCCACGCCGACAAAGCCCGTCTCCTCTGCAATCCGGCGGATATCCTCCGTGATCTTCATGGAACAGTACTTGGGGCCGCACATGCTGCAAAAGTGGGCACTCTTGAAGGTTTCTTGCGGCAGGGACTCGTCGTGATAGGCCTGTGCCGTTTCGGGATCCAGGGAGAGCCGAAACTGTTCCTTCCAGTCGAAGGCGAATCGCGCGCGCGAGAGGGCATCGTCCCGATCGCGAGCCCCTTTCCGGTGCCTGGCCACGTCCGCCGCATGGGCCGCGATCTTGTACGCAATCACTCCTTGCCGCACGTCGTCGCGGTTGGGCAGCCCCAGGTGCTCCTTCGGCGTCACGTAGCAGAGCATTGCCGCGCCACTCCAACCCGCTAGCGCCGCCCCGATGGCGCTCGTAATGTGGTCGTAGCCCGGAGCCACGTCCGTGACCAAGGGGCCCAACAGATAGAAGGGAGCTCCCTGGCAGACCTCGATCTGCCGCCTCACGTTCATGTCGATCTGGTCCATCGGAATGTGGCCCGGTCCTTCCACCATGACCTGCGTGCCGTTCTTCCAACTGCGCGCTACCAGTTCGCCCAGGACATCGAGCTCCGCGAACTGGGCCGCGTCGCTGGCATCCGCAATCGACCCCGGGCGCAGACCATCCCCCAGACTCCAGGTCACGTCGTATTCCCGCATGATCGCGCAGAGGTCGTCGAAGTGCGTGTACAGGGGATTCTGCTGGCGGTGCGTCATCATCCACTTGGCGATCAGTGAGCCTCCTCGGCTGACGATTCCCGTCACACGATTCATGGCCAGATGCAGGTGCTCGAGCAGCACCCCACAGTGAACCGTCATGTAATCGACACCCTGCCTGGCCTGATGCTCGACCATGTCCAGGAAATTCTGGGGCCGCATGTCCTCGATGTTGCCCCCCAGCTCCTCCAACATCTGGTAAATCGGCACCGTACCGATCGGAACGGGCGATGCCGCGATGATCGCTTTGCGAATAGCGTCAATGTCCTTGCCCGTCGACAGGTCCATGACGGTGTCGGAGCCGTAGTGGACGGCCATGTGCAGTTTTTCCAGCTCTTCCTCGATATTGCTGGTGACCGCCGAGTTGCCGATGTTGGCGTTGATCTTGCACCGAGCGGCGATTCCAATCCCCATCGGTTCCAGGCGTTCGGCCAGGTGGACCTGATTGGCGGGAATCACCATGCGTCCTGCGGACACTTCCTGGCGGACCGTTTCTGCAGTCAGGTCTTCCCGTTGTGCGACGAATTCCATTTCTGCCGTGACGTGTCCTCCGCGGGCGGCCGTAAGTTGTGTGGTCATGAACTGTTCCTTCTGAAGCAACGGCTTACCGTCTCGAAAACAACTCGGCCAGTTCGGCCGGCGGCACCATGATGCAACGCATGGAGCGTCTTCATCATGGTGGATCCAGCGGCAGGTTCGAGTGGTCCCACGTCCTCGAATGCTCGAAATCAGGATACTGTTCACATCCCGGTGGCGAAAGGTCCCCGCAGGTGAAAGGCCCCGAACCGGTGGGGCGGCCTTCTCTAAGGAATCGGTCGATGCGGGCAGGCGTTGACACCTCTCCCTGAGAAGGCCATGTTGGACGCGGGGTTGTCATACCGCGATGAAGCGGAGCGGATGGGGGGACGAGCATCTTGCAAAGGATACTGGCAAGGGGTCCACGGTGCGTCGCCCTGGCCAGGGCGCTGGTATGGCTGGCTGCCGCGTGGTTGGCCTGGTGGTCGCCGGCCTGCGGGGTGGAGCCCATCTTCCCCCCTGCCCTGCGACCCGGTCAGACGATTCAATTCGTGGCACCGTCAGGCCCCTTGGACGAGCGTGCCATCATGCTGGCCCGTTCGCGTTTGGAAGAACTCGGGTTTCGCGTGCTCGTCCCCGAGGGACTCTTCCGTAAAGACGATTATCTTGCGGGGGACGACGAGGCGCGGGCCAGGGAGCTCATGGCGGCCTTCGCCAACCCCGAGGTCGATGCCGTGTTTCCCGGTACCGGCGGCTACGGCGCGACGCGGATCCTGGATCGGCTGGACTACGACATCATCCGCCGCCACCCCAAGGTGTTCATTGGCTTCTCGGATATCACCGGACTCCATCTGGCCATCCATCAGAAGACGGGGCTGGTGACTTTCCACTCCCCGAATCCTGTCTTTGGACTTGGCAGCCCGGCCAATTTGAGCTGGTTCTCTCGACATTGGTTCTGGCGGGCGATTCGCGCGGACCAGTACCCTGCCGAAGCGGAAGCGACCGCGGCGGGCTACAGCATTTCCGCAGGGGACATCGCGTCCGCTACGAGTGATCGACCGTTCGCGGAAACGTGTCAGATGGATCGGCCCACGGCGCTCCGAGGAGGAACCTGCCGGGGCCGGCTCACGGGAGGAAACCTGTCCCTGATCGCCGCACTCATGGGGACTCCGTTTGAAATCGATACGGACGACCGGATTCTGTTCCTCGAAGACATTGGTGAAGCGCCGTATCGCGTCGATCGGATGTTGAGCACCCTGAGATTGGCTGGCAAGTTCGATCGGGTTGCGGGGGTGGTCCTGGGCACCTTCACTCGCCGAAAGAGCGAGGACACATCCCAAGAGGTCAAGACGATTGACGAAGTGCTGGCAGACTACTTCCAGCGGCTGAAGGTGCCGGTGGTCCGAGGTTTTCCGGTAGGACACCACGCGTGCAATGCCACACTCCCCCTGGGTGTCGCCTGCGAGTTGAATGCGGACCAGGCCGAACTGCGGCTGCTCGAGAACCCGGTGCGACTGCCGTGATCATTCCGTGACCACCGGGTTTTCCAGTACCCCGATCCCTTCAATCTCGATGCGTGCGACGTCTCCCGACTGCAGGAAGACCGGGGGTTTACGGGCCAGCCCCACGCCCTCGGGCGTTCCGGTGAAGATCAGATCGCCCGGTTCCAACGTGCAGACTGCAGACACATAGGCAATCAGAAAGGGGACGGAGAAGATCATGTGCCGCGTGTTGGAATGCTGCATGACGCGCCCGTTGAGCCGCATTTCAATCTCAAGCGACTGGACATCGAAGACCTCATCGGCAGTCACGAATGCGGGTCCCAGGGGTGCAAACGTATCAAAAGACTTTCCCAGCAGCCATTGGCCGCTGGGCTTTCCCGTCTGCCAGTCGCGGGCCGACACGTCGTGGCCGCAGGCATAACCTGCCACGTAGTTCAGGGCCTGAGATTCCGGGATTCGTCTCCCTGCTTTTCCGATCACGACAACCAGTTCTGCCTCGTAATCGACCTTCGTACTTTCCTTGGGCAAAACGATGGGGGCCCCGTGCCCGATCAACGTCGTGGACAGCTTGCTGAAAAAGACCGGTTCCGAGGGGGCCTCGCCACCGAGCTCTTTGGCATGTCCCGTATAGTTCTTGCCCACGCAAAGGATCTTGTGGGGATGGCGGAGGGGAGGCAGAAAGGTCGCCTGGCCGTCCGCCACTGCCGGCGCGCGCTCACAGGCACGACGCATGCGGTCAAGCAGACCTTCACCACCACGGACAAGTTCGTCAATGGAGTTGGGAAGTGTCGGATCGACGGCACGCGGATTTATCCTTCCTTCGTCAGTCAGACCAAGCAGCATATCCCCTACGGGACACTGGTACATGGCAAGTCGCATGATCGTTCCCCACATTGGGCAGAGGTGGCAGGGGTTGTCCGTTCCGTGCGGATCCTAGCATTTGGAGCACGCGGTGCGAGGCGAGTGGGGTGGCTGCAAATTGCCGGTTTCCCACGTGCCTGGGGCAACTTGCGGCGACTCCGCCGCCAAGACCTCCCTTTTTTTCCCGAGAGTTTTGACGCTCGACCCTTGGCGACGTAGGTTTCCAGGAAAGTTGCCGCCCGACCGGGCGACCGTCATGATCGCAACCCTGCATCGTGGACTGACGGCTCACGGGCGACATGATGTTATCGATCGAAGCGATGCCATGCCACGGGACCTGGACCCCATTCCGTCGCCCTATCCACTGGCCGTGCCAGTGAATCCTGGCGCGACTGCGCGGACCCAGCGACAACTCGCCACGATTGATACCCTGCTGGGTCAACTGGACGAGTCTCGTGACGGGGATGATGGTCTGCGAGGCTGCGAGAACCAGCTCCTGGCGGTGCGGCTGGGCGTGGCCAGTGGTCTCTTTACGGCGCTCCGCGTCAAACACGGACCCACGGCCGATCACGCGCTCCGTGTCGCTCTGGCCTGTTCATCCTGGTCGCAAGCCCTGGACTTGCCGCGATCCGTACGGGACGAGATCGAAGTCACCGCGCTGCTGCACGATCTCGGCAAGATCGGCGTCCCCGATTCGATCCTGAGAAAGCCCAGCGCGTTGACACCGGAGCAGACGGCTTCCGTCAGCCGCGCGCGGGCACTGGGACTGAAGATCCTCGTGCATTGCGTTCCCGATCAGATGCTTTGCTCGATTTCGCACGTGCGGGCCTGGTATGACGGTTCGCGACCGGAGTATCTGCTGTCGGGAAGTCAGATCCCGCTCCCGGCGCGGATTGTACACATCGTCGATGTCTTCGACACGATGACGACAGGCACGATCTATCGCCAGGCCGTTTCCAAGGATCTGGCCATTGCGGAGCTATTTCGAGCCGCGGGAAGTCAGTTTGACCCGGAGTTGGTCCAAGGGTTTGCCGACGCCGAGGCACTGGGGCACCTGAATGTCCCGCTGGATGCGCATCGCGTCTGGCTGGCGTCGCTCACCACCGATCGCGCGGATGACCTGTGGCGGCTTCGGCTGCCGGATGAATCGACGCAGCGGGCCCTGGACGAAACAGGCTGGTTCCTGGAAGAGCTGTTCGACGGGCTTCCCGACGCCATCATGTTTCTTGACAGCACCGCCACGATCATCCACTGGAGCCGGGGGGCGGAACATCTCACGGGGCTCCCTGCCTCTGCCACGGAACAGCGGCAGTGGCTGCCCAGTTTATTGTCCCTGCGCGACGCCTCGGGTGTCACGATTCGGGACGACCTGTGCCCCATTGCGGAAGCGACCCGGCAGGGGAATCGCATCGTCCTCAGGATGACCATAGGCCATCGCAATGGTGAAACATTCCCCGTGGACGTTCACGTTCTCCCCGTCATGCGGCCCAAAGGCATGATCCGAGGGTGTGTCGTCGTCTTTCGAGACGCGTCCAGTCAGTCGGACCTGGAGGCCCGTGTCCGCTCGCTGCACGAACGAGCCACCACCGATCCGCTCACGGGACTTTCGAATCGCTCGGAATTCGATCGCAGTCACGCCGAAGCGGTACGACATCATCTCTTCCACAAGACTCCTTGCAGCCTGATCATCTGCGATATCGACCACTTCAAGTCGATCAACGACAAGTTTGGCCATCAGGCAGGTGACCAGGCCATCATCAACTTCGCCAAGATCCTCCGCAGGTCGTGTCGCTCGGGGGACCTGGTCGCCCGATACGGAGGCGAAGAATTTGTCGTCATCGGTCCCCAGTGTGATATCACCGAGGCCACGCAACTGGCGGAGAAGATCCGCTTCGAACTGACGCAAACTCCCCTGGAGGCGCTGGGTGAGCAGAACATCACGGCGAGCTTCGGGGTTACCGAACTGCAACCCGGCGACTCGCCCGCCACCATGTTGCGCCGCGCCGATCGAGGCCTCCTGCGTGCCAAGGACACGGGACGGAACCGAGTGGTCCAGTTGGGCAACGGCATGCAAGGGGGAGGCGATGCGGGCTCCGGTTTCCCCTGGTGGTCCTGGATGCGGCCGCGAGCCTCCAAACCATTGAGCGAACGGCATCTCTACACCATCGTCCCTCTGCAAGTTGCCATTGAAAAGCTCCGCGGATTCATCGCCGATCACGAAGCCGAGGTGCTGACGATCGATGGTCACTCGGTTTCCCTGCGCATTGCCTGCATCCGCTTTCTGCAGCAGCGGCGAGAGACCGATCGCGCCATCCCCTTGGTGCTTGACCTGGAATTCTCCGAAGAACCGTGGGCCATGCCGCGACCCGAAGAGGTCCCGGCCGGAATGGGAACCTTCATCCGGATTCGCGTGCAGGCCACCCGTGATCGCGACCGCCGAGGCAATCCTGCCGACGCGGCGCGGCAGCTCGTCAATAGTCTCAAGGCCTATCTCATGGCCCTCGAACTCGTCGCCACGTCAACACGGGAATAACGGCGCGCCGCGAAACGGACCCGGCGATTGCGACCGAAGCCTGCTTGCGGTATGGTTGTGGTCGCCATCATTCATCCCGGCATAACCAATGAGTCAGGGCGACCCAAGGGAGCCCGAAATCTTGTGATCCCGGATTGGGGCGCCACGATTCATCGAATGTACCGGGTCCCATAGGTCCCCAGCCATAAGGAGCCCCGTCATGGCCTACACGCTGCCCAAACTTCCCTATCCCTACGAAGCGCTCGAACCTCACATCGACGCCAAGACGATGGAGATCCATCACACGAAACACCACCAGGCCTACATCACCAAGGTCAATGACGCGATTGCCGGAACCGACCTGGAAAGGAAAACCGTGGAAGCACTGATTGCCAACCTCGCCGCAGTGCCTGAGAACATTCGCACCGTGGTCCGCAATCATGGGGGTGGGCATGCCAACCATTCGCTCTTTTGGACCATTTTGAGCCCTGAGGGGGGACGCACTCCTACCGGAGACATCGCCGCTGCCATTCAAACCGATCTGGGAGGCTTCGATAAGTTCAAGGAGGCCTTTTCGAATGCAGCATCCACCCGCTTCGGCAGCGGTTGGGCCTGGCTTTCGCTCGACAAGAACAAACTGATCGTCGAAAGTTCGGCCAACCAGGACAATCCCCTGATGGAAGGGCGCACTCCCCTGTTGGGCCTTGATGTGTGGGAACACGCCTACTATCTCAAGTACCAGAATCGCCGTCCGGACTATATCTCCGCGTTCTTCAATGTGATCCACTGGGACGAAGTGGGACGCCGCTATTCCCAGGCCCGGGGTTGATGCGGATCGGGTGTTGCCCCTCACCACGGCCCCCCACCTCCCATGGCGCGACCATCTCGATCCCAAGCCCCGGCTGGGGATCGAGGCAGACCGGAACGGAATGGTTCCGCAAGCGCCCCGATCTCATGCGCGCTGGCAGCGGGGACAAAAAAACGTGGATCGCTGCCCCTGCACGATCCGCACGATGATACCCTTCCCGCAGGTCACACATGGCGCATCCGCCCGATCGTACACGCGATGGCGCAACTGGTAGGACCCCGACTGATTGAGCGCCGTGCGATAGGTACCGTCCGACAGCGTCGATCCTTCCAATCGGATGGCGGTTTTCAGAACCGATCGTGTGGCCCGATGCAAGGCCTGCCACTGCTCGACCCGCAGTCCCCCACACCGATCCTGCGGGTGGATGCCTGCCACATGCAGAATCTCGGAAGCGTAGAGATTGCCGATTCCAGAGACGACCTTCTGGTCCAGCAGGGCCACTTTGATTTCTCGATTCAGGCGTTGCAGCCGCTGTCGCAGAACCGTCGCGGAAATGTCGGCAGCGTCGGGACCGATGGCCTCGGGCCCCAAGCGGTGCTCGACGTCCCCTGGGGAAAGCCAATAGACGCTCCCCAATCCCCGACGATCCCAAATGACGATTTCATCCACCGGCGATTGAGAGATCTTGATCCGCAGTCGAATGTGATGCCGATTGGGCGGATTGGCAACCAGCAGCAGGCCTGTCATCCGGGGTTCGAAGACGAGTGCGGACGCGTCGTCCAGCCGAAAAACGACGCGTTTTCCAATTCGGTCGACGGCCTCGATGCGACGACGGACGATCCGCCTTCTCAAGTCTGGCAATTCGGGCAGAATGCGGTACGGCTTGTAGGGGCTGCGGGGGACAAGGATCTGCTGGAACCGGCCGCGTACGACCGGTGCAACTCCCCGCCGCATGGTTTCGACCTCGGGCAACTCTGGCATCGCAATATCCTTTCGTCACGGATCATTGTAGCCGGTCGCCGGCCATCCACGAGGACGATACGATGGAGAGGCTTCCGCCAGGGGTGCACATGGGAGGAATCAGGTTGGCCAAGGGATGTCGTTGGCTACTGGCAGGGTTCTTGACGCTCGTGGCCTGCCGGACCTTTGCGCAGGAAACGGTTCGTGTCCCCCGCCTGGCGAATCAGGTTTCCAAGCGTGGCGCGGGAAGCGCCGCGACGCTGCGCGGGCGAGTGGCCCTGGTCGATTTCTTCGTCGCGGATCAAGGGGCCTCCTGGCCGTCGAAAGCCCGCTCCGAGGTGGTGCGGCGGATGTCGGAAGCCAAGGATTTCATACGTCAGCACGCCTTGAACCAGGGGCAGGAGGTATCGTTCCTGAAGATCGACGGCCCGGATATCCCCATGGCGGGCCGAGTGCCCCTGGACCCCTTTGCACATCCTGGCTGGACGGAACAGGTCATCAAGCGAGCCACCGGGCTGAGCACCGGAGACTTTGTGGCCCAAGTCCGATCCCAGCAACAGGCGAGTGAGGTGGCCCTGTGCCTCCATGTGAATCGGGCCGCCATTTCGTACAACCTGGCGTACTATGACGGCGTTCGATCGGAGTTCGCCGCGGAACGGATGGTCTGCTTTCATCAATATCCCGATGGCCGGTTGACGACGGCTGCCACGTACGCCCATGAGATCCTCCACTTGTTCGGGGCGGGTGACCTGTACTTTCCCCAGGACGTGACTCGGGACCGGAAGGACCTGGCCCGGCGCTGGTTTCCCCACGACGTCATGTTTCGGGTCGATTATGATATCGATCGATTGACGATTGGCCCGTTCACCGCCTATCGCGTGGGCTGGTCAAAGGATCTCGATCCCCGGTGGAAATTGCTGGAAGATTGACCGGCGAGCCGGTCCACGGCGGGGCACCGATCCCGGTTGCGGGGGGAGCATGGCATTGGACAACAATCCCAGGGTGAAGCGTCCGGAGACCGGCGGCGTCACGCCAGCGGCTGCATCGGTGGTTCCCGATTCGCGGGGCCGGTTCGGCGTTTTCGGGGGACGTTATGTTCCCGAGACGTTGATTCGCGCCTTGGATGAGCTGGACGAGGCCTACACCCACGCGTGTCAGGATCGTTCGTTTCAAGAGGACATGGCCACACTCTTGCGGGACTTTGTGGGACGTCCCTCCCCCTTGTACGCCGCGGGGCGGCTGTCCGAGCATTGCGGCGGGGCCCAGATCTGGCTCAAGCGCGAGGACCTGAATCACACGGGCGCCCACAAGATCAACAACACGCTCGGACAGGCGCTCTTGACGCGGCGGATGGGGAAGGGACGCGTGATCGCTGAAACCGGTGCCGGTCAACATGGCGTCGCCACGGCCACGGCCTGCGCGCATTTTGGTTTGCCCTGTGTCATCTACATGGGGGAGGAAGATGTTCGTCGGCAAGCGCCGAATGTGTTCAGCATGCGGCTCCTGGGCGCCGAAGTTCGGCCCGTGACGTCGGGCTCACGTACGCTGCGCGATGCCATCAACGAGGCCATGCGCGACTGGATGTCGACGGTCGCGACCACGCATTACATCCTGGGGTCGGTCGTTGGCCCGCATCCCTTTCCCCGCATGGTGCGTGACTTTCAGTCGATCATTGGCCGAGAAACCAAGGAACAATCGGTACAGCAATTTGGCCGCCTGCCGGACCACGTGGTGGCGTGTGTGGGAGGTGGCAGCAACGCAGCGGGAATGTTCCATCCGCTGATGGACGATCCAGGGATCCACCTGGTGGGGGTCGAGGCGGGTGGCCGAGGAAACGCACGGGGAGAACACGCCGCGCCACTCCATTTCGGCGCACCCGGTGTCCTGCACGGAAGTTTCAGTTACGTCCTGCAGGACGCGGACGGTCAGACGGAACCGGTGCACTCCATCTCGGCGGGGCTCGACTATCCAGGCGTTGGCCCGGAACACAGCTATTGGAAGGATTCGGGCCGCGTGGAATACCGGACGTGCGACGACCATGCGGCACTCCGCGCATTCGACCTGCTGGCGCGCTGCGAAGGCATTTTGCCAGCTCTGGAGTCGTGCCATGCGTTGGCGCAGGCGATGGAACTGGCCAGTTCCCGTCCGCACCACGAAATCGTCGTCGTCTGCCTTTCGGGCCGTGGGGACAAAGATGCGGGAGAGATCGCTCGTTTGCGCGAGGCGAATCGGTAGCGGGAATGGCACCCGGGCAAGGGTGTCCCGCACCGAGGGAACGATCCAAGCGATACCGGACGGCAGTGCAAGCAAGAGGAACTTCCGGAACCGAACCATGTCGCGGATTGACGAGCTCTTTGAATCTATGCGAGGCCAACGTCGGAAGGCCCTGATTCCCTTTGTGACGGCCGGTGTCCCGGACCTGGCCTTGACGAGCGACCTGCTGGTACGGCTTGCCGACCTCGGGTGCGCGGCATGCGAGATTGGGTTTCCCTACAGTGATCCGATCGCCGATGGACCCGTGATTCAAGACTCATACACCCGAGCCCTCCAATCCGGCATTCGGGTCTCCTCCATCCTGGACATGGCCGGCGAAGTCTCCCGGCGAACCTCGATGCCGCTGATTGCCATGGTCAGTTTCGCCATCGTGCATCGACGGGGGACGGCTCGATTTGTGGAGGAAGCCAGCGAGGCCGGACTGGCGGGGCTGATTATTCCCGACCTGGCCGCCGAAGCGAGCGCGGAACTGGCGACACATTGCAGCCAGGTTGATCTCAGCCTAATCCAGCTCGTCACTCCCACCACGTCCGACAACCGAGTGCGGACCATCCTGAACGTCTGTTCTGGATTTGTCTACTTCGTCTCGGTGGTTGGCATCACGGGTGAGCGGACGGCCGTGGCGGATTCCACCTTGGCACGCGTGCGTTGGCTGAGAACCCAGACACAGCTGCCGATCTGTGTCGGCTTTGGCGTGAGCGGCCCGGAACAGGTTCGGGCCTTGGCCCCCGTGGCGGATGGCGTCATCGTGGGGTCGGCGCTCGTGCGCCGGATCTCCGAGGCGGGCTCACGCGCCGATGCGATCCGCTCCGTCGAGACCCTGGCGCGTGAACTTCTGTCCGCACTGGAATAGCACGCGCTCGAGCGATCGCGCCAGCACCAGCGGAACCCCAGAGGGTTCCGTGGCCTCCCACGTGCTACTCCTAGCGGTCCTGCCGGTTGTTGCGATCCTTGCGACCGAAGGAAAAAACTTGACCAGAACGGGGTGGTCTTACTAGACTTGCCTGGGGAAGTTTGATGTAGAGTTTGGAGGGTTATCGCACCATGGTGCTCTCTCCGGGGATCGATTCGGCCCCCCCGGGTCGGTCGCCCGCCACGGGAGATATGTACGATGCATCCGTCGCATCCTGAACCCTTACGCAGTTTTTTCACGGGACTTGCCGAATACACGTTCCAATCGCGGCTGGGGGTCGTGGATCCCCCGTTGGTCGATTACATCAGCGACCTGCTGATCCGCTTTGTGCACCAGGATTCCGTCTACCGAATCCGGGACGCGCGTGGTCGGAAGCTGACCGAAGTCGTCGAAATGCTCACCGAGGCCTCCCAGCGGCTGGGCACCTCCCGCCGCGAAGTACATCGCCATATCGGCGACTACGCCCTTTTCTGGACCGGGATGTATCCGGAAGCGCTATCGCAAAAACAGGCAGCGTTGCGCGGCGACCACTTCGTGGATTACTGCGAGCAAGGGAAGCGGGCGTATTGGATCGCCAGTACCATCGAGACCGATACGGACGACCAGGTCCCCGGCCCCGTCCTGGAACGACTCAGCAACCAATTCGAACTGTGCACCGTGGGCCTGCGAGAGATTCGGGCCGAATGGGAACGTCCGGAGGAGGAGGAGCCTCCGCGTCCGTTTCTGATCAATTAGCCAGTTGGGTAGCCCAGCTAGCATGTGCCTCTCGGCCCGGGCCCGGTGGTGGAAACTCCACGGGCGCCCGGCACGGCGCTTCGCGGGACGGCACGCCTTACCCGTTCGGCAGTCTTTACGGGACGGATACGAGCGTCACAAGCGGTGTGAGAAGTCCTCGATCCGCGTTACAACCGAAGTCGCGGCTATCTTTTGCCTGGGCGACAGATCCTCGCCAACCGATGAACATCTCACAACGCGCTCCGTTCATCGACCCTGGGACGCCCCGCCATGCTCGCCGCCCTGATCGTCTGCGCCGCGCTGTGCAGTGTCGGCCAGTTGATGAGCGATCCGATCCTGGTGCCGGACGACGTGGAACGGCGACCAGTGCTCAAGAGCATTTACGCCGGCAGCCATTCACTTGAGGATTTCTTCCAGGAGGGGACGCCGGCAGTCGTCTTTGTCTTCACCAGCCAGACATGTCCCGTGGCACAACAGTACGTCGAGCGTCTGAACCAGTTGTATCGTGAGCATCAGGCCGGGGGGATCGCCTTTGTGGCCATTTACAGCAATGGCCGCGCCCACCTCATGTCGATGGCCAAGCACGCGCATGATGCCGACATCCAGTTCCCTGTGATGCTGGACGACCATCACCACCTGGCAGACTTGCTGGACGTGCAAACGACGCCCGAAGTGGTCGTGCTGGACGCGCAAAGGGTCAAGCGATACCAGGGGCCGGTGGATGACCAGTTTACCAAGCGTGGTCGTCGACCATCCCCCATGCGGAACTACCTGGCGGATGCCTTGGCGGCCGTCGTTGCACGGCGCGACGTGTCCGTTCCACGGGTGCCGGCCTCGGGTTGTCCGCTGGAGCGGCAAGGACGTCCCCAGGCGCCGGGCAACGTCACCTACCATCGCGATATCGCCCCCCTCCTGCGGGATCACTGTCAGTCATGTCACCGGCCCGGCTGCGTGGCGCCCTTCGAACTGATGAGCTATGAGGACGCCTTCTACAGTGCCACCTCGATCGCCGAAGTCGTGGAGGAACGGCGGATGCCACCGTTCCACGCCTACTTGAATCCCAAGTTCGGCCGCTTGCGGCACGATCCTCGACTGACCGATTCGCAAATCGCCGCCATCCGGAAGTGGGTGGACGCAGGGGCCCCCGAGGGGGATCCGGCCGACGCTCCCGCGGCTACCGATTGGCCAGCAGCGGACGACTGGACCATCGGCCGCCCCGATTTCGTCTATTCCATGCCCAAGCCGTTCTCCATTCCCAAGAGCGGCGTGCTTGATTACCAGTTTTTCCGCGTCAAGCTCAATTATCCAGAGGATCGCTGGGTGCAGGCCGTCGAGGTCAAGCCGGGCAACGCGGAAGTCGTGCATCACATTGCAGTCCACGCCGTCCCGTCGAGCGATAAGGACTTCACGGGTCTTGCGGGAATGATTGAGTTGTACGGATTCGACCGGGACCAATCGCGACTCATAGGCGATTACGTGCCAGGTGATCCCTACAATGCCAAGGTCCATCCACCGGGACATGCCATGCGAATCCCACGGGGGACCGACCTGATTTACGAACTCCATTACACACCCAATCTCCGCGAGGAGGCGACGGACCAGTCCCTGGTGGCAATCCGCTGGGCCAAGGGGGCTCCCCGCGAGGAAGTTCACTCCACCGTCTTTCGCAAGACGTGCGGCAGGTTCCTGGTTCCTCCGCACGAACACCACTTCCGCATGGAAGACAGCTACTACTTCGAACACGATATGCTGGTGGACGCAATTCGCGCGCATTTCCACCTGCGGGGCAAGTCCTACCGGCTGGAACTAGTCCGCCGAGACGAGGACTCCGGGGCAATCCTTTCGCGGCAAACCGTTCTGACGATTCCCGTGTGGGACCTGGATTGGCAACGCACGTACGAACTGGAAACGCCCCTGCGAATTGAAGCAGGGACAGAGCTGCACGTCACGGGGCATTTCGACAACTCCCGATGGAACCCGAACAATCCCGACCCCGGTCAGGCCGTGCAATGGGGGCAGCAGACGGACGACGAAATGTTCAATTCGCGATTCATCGTGCGCCGTGCCGACGAGGCCATCGAAATGGCCACGAAGCCCGAATCGCACGGGACGCCATGGGAGGGGCGAAACCGGTAGCGTGAATTGCAAATTTCCAACATTTGTTCCCGCGTGGATCGCAACCCTGGTCCTCAGTAGTCTTGGAGCGACCCTCGCACCGCGCGTCGCCTTGTCCGCGATATTCGTACCCTGGGTACCGCTGGCGCCCTGCCTGGGGGGGGTGCAGGTGTCCCTTGATGCAATCAATCTGTTCATTGCCCGCGACCTGAAGAAAGCCCCCACGCATCGCCTGAAGTCGTCCATCGCGACCAGCCTGCCAGTCGACGGGCAGGTAACCGTTTCGCTGGTTCCGCATCATGACATGGCCATTCTGGAAATCTGCGCCCTTGGCCGGATGAAGCTGTTCCCCTACGCAGGTGGATCGACGATCCCAGATTCCATCTGGACGGGACAAATGCCATTCGTCGCGCGAAAGCAAATCCACATCACGTCGGGCAGGATAACGTTGCAACGGGCCACGTCCCAGGATTCCCCCGGGAAATCGGGGAAAGTGGCTGGCGACCACCGGCCGCGTGTGACGTCGTTCATGCAGCAGACCAACCAGCTTGCGGCGGACGCGGTCTCTCGCCAGGCGCGACGGCAGCTGGATCGCCAGGTGGACATCTGCCTTCACGACGCGACCGATCATTGGATGCATCAGCCCTGGCTTCCAACCCAGGCGCTGGAAGCCTTCCTGCCGAATGCCCGACTGTCGACGTCGGACACCCACGCATCGATGAACGTGCCGGCCACTGCGGACGGCGGCATGCCACCCCCCCGGAGGTTCCGCGGGTTCGACCCCCGGTCCGATTTCCAAGTCCTCTGCCAAGAGGCCATGATGGAGTCATTGGCCGAGCATTGCCTGGGAGGCGAACCGATCCAGGACGTGGAGGTGATGCGCCATGTCGTTCGCATGCGGGGCAGTGCCCCCTGGGAGCTATGGGTCCACGCGCGGCGCCCTCGGTGGGCCATGACCCTGGCGGCTCGGCGGCCCATTGCGTTCTGCTTCGACGAAAACCAGATCCGGATCGCCATTCACGGCGTGGAACTGCAATATGGCGAGGACTTGCTGCGGGCGCCATTCGAAGTCGGCGTCACGTATTCCCCGTCCCAACGCGATGCACCGCATTTGGTCCGCGTTTCGGATCCGACCATCACGCTTGGCGCCAGCAGCATGCCGCCGCACATGGTCCAACGCTACGAGGCACTGCTGAAACAGAAGTTCGGTGCCATTTTTCCCTCCGAGATTTTCTTTGACGGCCTGCAGCCACCAGTCGGCGGTTCCTGGGACAAATTCCGGAAGTTCCAATTGGCGCATTGGGTGGTGGACAATGGTTGGTTTGACATTGGTTTCCAGTTGCAACAGAATACATTGCGGTAATGCTCAGCCGGCTCGATTGGACGCAATACGTTCCCACGGATAAGGGAGCCAACATGGGGATCCCCTGGCGGCCGTTGCGTGATTTTCTCGTTCGCCGCCGGGTGCGGATTTCGGCAATCGCATTCATATTGCTCATCGCCGAGGACGTCGTTCATGGCGTTCGACCACACGGACTCCTGGACTGGCACGATGCCAAGTCGATGGTGGGTCTGGGACTGGTCCTAGGCGGGCTAGGACTTCGATCGTGGGCCGCGGGGGTATGCCGCAAGGGGGCAGAGCTGACCACTCGCGGTCCCTACCAACTGATGCGTCACCCGCTGTACGTCGGTTCGTTCCTGCTCATGATTGGGTTCTGCACGCTGATCGACGATCCGGAAAACGTCTGGTTCGTGCTGGGGCCACTATCGGCGTTGTACTTGCTTGGCGTCGGTAGTGAAGAGCAGACGCTGGCAGGTCGATTCGGCGAGGATTGGCGGCGCTATGCCGAATCGACGCCCCGGTTTATTCCTCGCCGCATCTATTCGCAGGAAATGCGCCACTGGAAGCTCGCGACCTGGCTCCGTAATCGCGAGTATCGCACCTTATCGGCCGTCTGCGCGGGACTTCTGGCGGTCGAAGTCTGGCACCTCCGGTAAGCCGGTCGGGTCCTTCGGTTGTCTGCGGCCCCCTCGGGACGACCAGGACGGAAGGACGGCCCATGGAAACTGCCGATGGGATCGCGAAGCGCCATGTTTCGGGACGACCTGGCCCGTTTCGCATATAATCCCTCGGACGCCCCAGGACTCCGATGACCTCCCCGACGTAACCCCAAGCGTGCACTCCATGCCGGCGGCAAAGCAACCCACGACGCATCCCTCCAAGGTCCGAAGGCAGATTGCCTTCGAAGCCGCCCAGTTGATGTACCGGCGGCAGGAGTCGGAATACTATCGGGCCAAGATGAAGGCAGGCAGACGGATCTGTCGCGGCTGGGTCAAGCCCATGGACCTCCCCAGCAATGCCGAAATACGCGACCAAATCTTGGGGTTGGCCCGCACCCTGGAAGGTCCGTCCCGGCACGACCACCTGTGCGACATGCGGGTCGAAGCCCTGCGGATGATGCGGCTCCTGCATCGGTTCCGGCCCCGCCTTATCGGCAGCGTACTGACCGGGCACATTCGTCGGGGCTCCGACATCGACTTGCACGTCTTTTCCGATAGCGTGGAAGCCGTGGCGACCACGCTGGAATGGGAAGGCCTGGCCATTGACCGCCAGCGAAAGGAAGTCCGCAAGTGTGGTGAGACGCGCGTCTACAACCACATTCACATTGCAGACCGGTATCCGTTCGAATTGACCATCTACCCCCTGAATCGCGTCGGGCATGGGTTCAAGAGCTCCATTACGGGCAAGGCCATGGAGCGGGCCAGCATTGCCGAACTGGAGCAGTTGTTGAGGCAGGAGTATCCGGAACTGGACGTGGATGCGGCCGTCGTCGCCGCGGACGACAAGGCGGACCGCTTTCAGGTCTATCAGGCGCTGCTCTTGCCGCTGGAGCAGGTCCAGGAGGATCCCCGATATCATCCCGAGAGCGATGCGCTCTACCACAGCTTGCAGGTATTCGACCTGGCTCGCGATGCACTTCCCTATGACGAGGAGTTCCTCTTGGCCGCCCTGCTGCACGACGTGGGCAAGGCCATCGACCGTTACGAACATGTGGCCGCGGCACTCGAGGCACTTGAGGGTTTTGTTCCACCTCGCACTGCCTGGCTGATTGAACATCACATGACGGCGCACGAATTGCGAGAGGGAACGCTGGGCGTGCGTGCGCGGCGACGGCTCGAGCAGAACGAGAGTTACGACGAACTGCTGCTGCTCTCTCGCTGCGACTCGCAGGGGCGCCGCCAGGGGACTGAGGTCCCCAGCGTCGACGAGGCCTTGGAATACCTGAGAGAACTCAGCCGGCTGGGAGAAGTCTAGGTCGGTCGAACGATCGAAAGCCCCCTGCCCTTCCCGGCATCGTCCCGGTGCGAGGTCATTTCGCGGAGGGACCCTCGCGCCTTACCCCAGGTTGGGCGCCAGCCAGCGTTCGGCTTCCACAATCGACATGCCCTTGCGGCGAGCATAATCTTCCAGCTGGTCGCGACCGATACGGTCCACGGCAAAATACCGGGCCTGGGGATGCGCGAAGTACCAGCCGCACACACTCGCCGGAGGGGACATGGCGAAACTCTCGCTGAGGTCCATCCCGGTCAATGACCGTGCATCCAGCAGCTCAAAGAGCGTGCGCTTTTCCGTGTGGTCAGGACACGAAGGATATCCTGGCGCCGGCCGGATGCCGCGATAGGCTTCCTCAATCAGTTCGTCGTTGGTGAGTTGTTCCCCGATCCCGTACCCCCAGTCGCGTCGCGCCCTCTGGTGAGTCCATTCTGCCAATGCCTCCGCCAATCGATCTGCCAAGGCCTTGACCATGATGGAATTGACGTCGTCATGCGCCTGTTCGAACTGCCTGGCCAGACCGTCGGCCCCCAATCCGGCAGTCACCGCAAAGGCCCCGACGTAGTCTTCGCGACCCGAGCCGAGCGGAGCAACGTAGTCGGCCAAGGAACGGTATTCATGCTGGTCTTTCCGCTGCCACTGTTGCCGCAGCATGGGGAACCGGCAGAGTTCACGGCCGCGTGCATCGTCCGTATACAAGACGACATCGTTCCGATCGGAAGCAGCGGGCCAGATCCCGTAGACACCGCGCGCCTCGAGCAGGCCCTCTCGGACGATCCGCTGCAGCAGCGACTGGGCATCGGCCAGCAGGTCCCGAGCGGCCGGACCGACCGTGGGGTCCTGCAGGATCTTGGGGTATTTTCCTTTCAGCTCCCAGGCCATGAAGAAGGGAGACCAATCGATGAAGGGCAGCAACGCTTCCAGCGAGACATCGAGCCCTTGCCTTCCCAGGACAGCGGGCCGGTCGATGCGAACCGTCGCCCAGTCGGTGACAAACGGCCGCTGGCAGGCTTCTTCGAAGGAGACCAGGGTGACCTGTCGTGCCTGGTAGGACTCCACAAGCTGCCGATGGCGTGTCTCGTTCTCCGCGATAAAGGCCGCGCGCAGGTTGGAACTGATCAGTTTTTCCACTACCCCGACGCTTCGCGAGGCGTCCGCAACGTGCACCACGGGTGGCTGATACTGGGGTGCAATCTTGACGGCCGTATGTTTGGCACTCGTGGTGGCACCGCCAATCAGCAGGGGAATGGTCAGGTTCCGCCGTTGCATTTCCGCAGCGACGTGCACCATTTCGTCCAGGCTGGGAGTGATCAGCCCGGAGAGACCAATCAAGTCGGCACCCTGCTCCACGGCCGTCGTGAGAATCGTTTCGCCAGAGACCATGACTCCCAGGTCCACGATCCGATATCCATTGCAGCCCAGCACGACGCCCACGATGTTCTTTCCGATGTCGTGCACGTCTCCTTTGACCGTGGCCATGACGATCGTCCCCCGGGCGGCGAGTGGCGTCCCGGCGTGGGATACCTTCTCCGCCTCCATAAAGGGTTCCAGGTAGGCCACGGCCTTTTTCATGACCCGGGCCGATTTGACCACTTGAGGCAAGAACATCTTGCCGGCGCCGAAAAGGTCCCCCACCACGGCCATCCCATCCATCATGGGCCCTTCGATGATGTCCAGGCAGCGGGAGTAATGATGCCTGGCCTCCTCGGAGTCCGCCACGATGAAACGGTCGATGCCGTGCAGGATCGCGTGGCGAATTCGATCGGGAAGGGGCGCGTCCCGCCAGGCTTCGGCCTCGCCATCGGCCTTGCGATCGGTCGTTCCCTTGACCGATTCGGCCAGCTCCAGCAGGCGTTCCGTCGCGTCCGGGCGGCGGTTGAACAGCACCTCTTCCACCCGGGTCTTCAGTTCCGGCGGAATGTCCTCATACAGGGCAAGTTGTCCGGCGTTCACGATCCCCATGTCGAGTCCCGCGCGGATGGCATGGAACAGGAAGGCTGCGTGCATGGCCTCGCGGACCACGTCGTTGCCGCGAAATGAAAAGGAGATATTACTGACCCCGCCGGAGATCTTGACGCCGGGACAGCGACGCTTGATTTCACGCGTCGCCTCCAGAAAGTTCACCGCGTAGTTGTCGTGTTCGGCGATACCGGTCGCCACCGTCAGAATGTTCGGATCGAAGATGATGTCCTGCGGAGGGAAACCGGCTTCCTTGGTCAACAGCTGATAGGCCCGCTGACAGACAGACACCTTGTGCGGCGTATCGACGGCCTGGCCTTGCTCGTCGAAGGCCATCACCACGACGGCCGCGCCGAATCGGCGGATCCACCGCGCCTTCCGCAGGAATTCGGCCTCTCCGTCCTTGAGGCTGATCGAATTGACAATTCCCTTTCCCTGCAGGCAGCGGAGACCCGCTTCCAGAACGGACCATTTGGAACTGTCGATCATCACGGGCACGGAGTTGATATCCGTTTCGCCGGCGATCAGATGGAGGAAGCGCGTCATGGCAGCCTCGCCATCGAGCAGCGCGTCGTCCATATTGACGTCGAGTATGCTGGCGCCGTTCTGCACCTGTTCGCGTGCGACTTCGACGGCTTCTTCGAAGTGATGATCCCGCACCAGCCGAGCGAATTTCCGCGAGCCGGTGACGTTGGTGCGCTCCCCCACCATGGTGAAATTGGCATCGGGGCGCAGCGTCAAAGGGAGGGTACCGCTGAGCCGCGTCCAAGGCTCCACCACTGCGGGACGGTGGGGCTGCGCGTGCCGAGCTGCCTGCTCCAGCACACGTATGTGCGCCGGCGTCGTGCCGCAGCACCCTCCCACGATGTTCAGCCATCCGTTTTGCAGGAATGAGCCCAGGACGGCAGCCATCGATTCGGGCCCCAATTCGTATTGGCCCATCTCGTTCGGCAAACCCGCATTTGGGTGGCAGCTGATCAGGATAGGGGCTACTTGCGAGAGCTCCTCGATCCAGGGCCGCATCAAATCGGGACCCAAGGCACAGTTCATCCCCACGCTCAACAGCGGAAAATGAGAGATCGAGTTCCAGAATGCCTCGACCGACTGACTGGAAACAAAGGTCACCCCCGCCGCATTGAACGTTGCCGACGCCATCACGGGAACGTGGCGGCCCGTCTCCTCGAAATACCTGGCAATGGCGAAGAGACAGGCCTTCAGATTCAGGGTGTCGATGACCGTTTCGGGCAGCAGCAGATCGACCCCTGCTTCCACCAGGGCAGCCACCTGCTGGTAATACGAGTCGGCCATTTGGTCGAAGGTCACGTCGCGGTGCCCCGCATCCTCGACGCGCGTCGAAATGGCCATCTGCTTGGTGGTCGGCCCGATCGATCCGGCGACGAACCGTGGTTTTCTGGGTGTCGCTGCCGAAAACTCATCCGCGGCCTTCCGGGCACACTGGACCGCAGCCACGTTGATCTCACGGACCAGTTCCGACGGCAGCGCGAACTCCTCCATGCCGAGGGGACTGGCTCCAAAGGTGTTCGTCGTGATGATGTCGGCACCCGCCTGCAGGTACTGCCGGTGGATCTCGATTTGCCGGTCTGGCAACGTCAATGCCAGCAGGTCCACGAAGCGACTCAGTTCCTTGGGATGCTGCTGGAATCGTCCACCGCGAAATTCGTCTTCGGATAGCTTCAGTGCCTGCACCATGGTGCCGACGGCACCGTCCAGCACGAGCACGCGGCCATCGAGTTCTTCACGGAGCCTTGTTTCAGTTTCGTTCACGGGGGCGTGTGCCGGTGTCGCCGGTCCATGGGATGGAAAGTGAGCAGAATCCAGCTTGATAGCATGTCCTGGCCCCTCGCGGAAGGACAATGCATGGGGTGGCAGGCAGCAGCCACGACGTTGCGGCACGGCACGCCACATGGATCCATGCTCAAGATCGCCAGGCATCGATCCGATACCAGCAAGTGCGGGAGTCCACCCGGACGTCGCCACCTCTTCGCTCATCGGACGCGCAAGCCATGACACCCTTTTCTAGCCTCCAGACGCCCAGGCGCCGCTGCCCCTCCGAATCGGAGGACGAGACCCGCTCCCTGGGCACCGGAGACTTCCGAGTCGTCGGGCGGCTGGCGGAATGTCGGGGTAGCCGGAAACCGCGTCACGTAGCGTCGGTGGTCGAAGCGGTTAGCCCCATTCCAGGAGCGGCGGCATGCGACGAGGACGTGGTGGCCAGTCTCGAGGAACGCTCGGAGCCCCTCGCCGCGATCCCGACGGCATCCGACGTATCGCTGGCACCTCCGGTGGCCAGCCCGCTGTCCACCCCCCCACCCGCGGTCGCAAACGCAGCGAATCGAGGTCCGAGGATGTCGGTCGAGGCCCGGCAGATGACTGCGGTGCTGGCGTGCGGCCTCGTGGTTTATGTCTCCCTATTTGCCTTGAGCTGGACGGCCTTGCGATCCCGTTCCGCCGTCAGCGGACCGGCGGTCCAAGCGATCCCAACGGCGATGGCGCAGACCTGCCCCGCCCCCCTGCCCATCGTGCCACTCGTCATGACGCAGTCGCCCGCTTCCGGGGGGCTCGCCCTGGCTTGGCCGGTCCCTGCCGCGCCCGGCATCTTGCAGCCAACCCCAGGATTCTCGGGCCCCCCCACCACGCCGCACTCCATGACCCAATACCCGAACACTGGGTATCCGCCCGTGGAATCGAATATCCCCCATGATGGACCGTTCTCTCATCGGGCGGGGTGCGGCGAGCAACAAGGCCCAGCCAGCATGCCCGGTGAAAGCCGGGCGAATGTATCCGTGGCTCGACTGAACGGAACGATCGAAGAGTTTCGGAGGGAATAGCGTATGGGGGGAACGGACACGGCGTTCATTAAGGCGTTCGCACAACGGCGAAACCCCGCGGTCACGGTTGCCGCCGCGGAATCGGTCACTCCCCCAGTGGGTAGCAGCCCGGCAACCGCAACTCCGAATCGACCCATTGTCTCCCAGTTCCTGACGTCCGCAACGATCGGGATGGGGACCGAATCGGCGTCCGGTCCGTCTCCCCGATCCACGATGCGACGGCACTTGCCGCATCCTATACTGCCACCGCACGGTTCCCTGGCCGCGATCGGTTCCGCCCCGATGACCGAAGCGGATACGCGCGTCAGTACTCGAGATCGTGGCCACGTCACAACGCGGCTCGATCCCTCCGAGCGCCATCCCATCGCCCCGCCGCATCGGGCGCACCGATTCCGACCGCAATGGGAAGTCGACGCCTTCGCATTTCCATCCGTTTGCGACCGGTTGCAGTCGGAATCTTCCCAGGGCCTGGCGAACCTGCTGCGGTCGGTGCTCGAACAGGCCTGGAGCGGTCGCAATATCTTTGCCGTCACAAGTTGTTCCCGCGGTGAGGGTGTCACCACCGTGACGCTGTGCATCGCCAGGATGGCAGCGGCCGCACACGTTCGAGTCGCAGTGCTCGACGGGAATCTCGAATCGCCGACCATCGGTTCCTCACTGAACTTGCAGGTCGAACGGGGATGGCTCGCATCCGAACGGACATCGAATCTGGCGGAGTCCGCGATTGGGGCGGAACGCGATGCGCTCGTCATCTTCCCGCTATGCGCCACGGAGGCGTTGCCCACCCAGGAACCACCCTGCGCTCTGGCCAGCCAGGTACTGCAGACGCTCGGGGGGGCGTTCGATCTCGTGCTGCTCGACGCGGGCCCCATGTACCAGGCGGCGCGACTCTGGTACCGCCCGGAGGTCTGCCTCTCCCTGCATGCCTCGCTGATCGTCCGCGATATTCGAAACACGTCCGGCGGACAAATCGACGACGTCTGCCACCGCGTACGTGACTCCGGGGTGCGGGACGTCGCGGTCATCCACAACTTCGAGAATAGCGCCATGGCGTCCCACGAACTAGGATCATCATGTACGAAGGTTTCTGGAATCTGAATCGCAAACCCTTTGCGGAATCTTGCGACCGGGATTGGTATTTCGCGGGTGAGAGCACCCAAGGCGCCCTGCTGAAGCTGCGCTATTGCGTAGAACAGAAGCAGCCCGCTGCCTTGATCATCGGAATGTATGGTGTCGGCAAGACCTACCTGGTGCACCAGCTGCTGGGACAGCTCGGCCCCGAGTTCCAACCTTGCCTCACTGTCCCGTTTGCCTATTTACCCGCGCGCGAGCTCCTGGAATTTGTGGCCCGCGAACTGTTGACGGAAGGTTCCCCCGCGAACTCCTTCGTGGATTGCCTGCGACAGTTGCGGGACGAGCTGGCCGAGAACACCCGGCGAGCGCGGCACGCCGTTCTGGTGGTCGACGAGGCCCACGTATTGCCGGATGCGCAATCGGTGGAGGTCCTGCGCATGCTGCTGAACTTCCAGTCGAACGGAGGCAATGACCTGACGATCCTCCTCGTTGGCCAGCCCCCGTTTCTTGCCACCTTGAGAAATGCACCTGGGCTGGAGGATCGTGTGGCGGTGAAGTGCGTATTGCCCCCCCTAACTCCGTCGGACACGGCGGCCTACGTGCGTCACCGCCTGGGCGTCGCTGGAGGTGCCCCAGATATATTTACCCAGGCTGCGCTCGAGGCCATCTACGAAATCACCGGGGGGATCCCACGTCGCGTGAATCGCCTCTGCGACCTGGCTCTGCTCGTCGGATTTGCCGACGAGCGGCGGAGCATCGACGCGGGTCATGTACGGGACGTCGCCGGCGAAATGCTGACGATTGCCGACGCGGCCGCGGCCTGAACGCCGACCGCCACGCGATGGGGCGTCACGGGCCCTCGGGGGGCCATCGATTGCCCAGGAGTGCCCGTGCTCCTGCCGACCGACCGCTCCTTGCCGGGGAATCTGCGACCTCTCGGCACGTTTCACAGCCCCGAAATCGGCGAATTCGGCCAGTTTCACAAGGCAGTGAGCTGTCTTGCGAATATTTTTTTGCGCGTATTGCATCCGTATGTTTGCATGGTATACTGCGTAAAGTCGCTAGATTAAGAGAGCGACAACGGTTCGAGGCTGTGCCCAGTGCCTGCCCGAGCCAAGTAGGACGGCGCTTTGGGTCGATCGGTTCGGCCCGGCCGCGGATGGGATGGGGATTCGTCGAACTCATGAAGTAGATCCTTCTCGAGAAGAGAGAAAGCCACTGCTGTACAATGAAGAACGTTCTCTGTGGGCTCCCACGTCGGTTTGACTGTGAGCGAACGGATAACGTTCTTTTTTTGTTGATTTGGCATCCTGAGCATGCATTTTGACCGAATTTTGCGGAGGTAAGATCCCATGACCTATCGAAAATCTGTCGCCTCACTCGCCGTGGGGCTGCTTTGCTGCTTCGTTGCGTCGACGGCCAGGGGCGTATTGCTCTCGGACCTGATTGATAACAACGGCTCCATTCAGTGCGACGACAAGATTTTCTCCATGTTCACCTATCACGAGACGGGCGATAACCCGGATGATGATTTTGTGAACGTCATCTGCATTACGGACTCGCAGGGCAATCCCGGACTGCGGTTCCAGGGTGCCTTCGCGGATCTGCCGGCCAACGGCGGGTCGGATGCGCTGATCACGTTCAAAGTTACGGTCGACCCGGACAGTAGCCAATTGATCAGTGACGTCCACCTGACCTTCAACGGTGTCATTTCGGGCTCGTCAGGCTTTGTTGGGGTGACCGAGACCTTCCTGCCCACGGACCCGAATGTCGTTTTGAATGTCTTCAATCAGCAACCAGGCCCATTCCAGCTGACGGACTTTTCCTTGCTGACGACGCCGGTTCGCGAACTGCATGTGCAGAAGGACATCATCCTGTTTGCTGGCCCGGAGTCAGCGGCCACGGCCTCTTTCGTGGACCAGACGTTTTCACAGGTTCCCGAACCGACCCCAGCGCTGCTGGTGTTGTTGGGGAGTGCCCTGTGTGCGATGGGGGTCCGACGCAAGTCATAAGCTTGCCGAGCGCAAGGTCAATTCAAGAAGCATGCCAAATCAAGCCGGCCAACCACAGAACGTGGGGCCGGCTTTTTTTGTCAATGCACCGCAGGGCTCGTCCGGCTAGGACCGCGTTACTCGCGTGGAATCGCAATTACCGCTTTGTCCCCGACTGCCGCCTGTCGAGTGCTCCCTGGACCCCCAATTGCCGGGGATTGCGGGCGATCTTGTCGGTGAAGATCCGCGCGTCATCCAGAATGGGACGCAGGCGGCGCGTCAGTTCGTCCACATTGGCGGCTGCCCGATTGAGTCGGTCATAGAGTTCACGGTTGGTCACGAGTTGGTTCAAGGTGCCATCGGAATTGTTGAGCGCCTGGCTGAACTGTACCAGCTGCGTCAGGAGCGTGTCGAATTGGGTGAGACCACGTTCCAGGGATTGCGCCAGGGCGGGGCCATTGTCCCCCAGGGGTTCGGTCAGCTTTTCAATATTGCGGAGGTTCTGATCCGCGCGATTGGAGACATTTTTCAGCGACTCCATGACTTCGCGGGCATCGATCAGCAGGGCGGGAACCTGCGAGAGGGACTGTTCCAGGACCGCCTTGATATCGTTGTCGCGGACGAACTGGTCGATGGAAGCGGCGGCTGAATCGAAGCGGTCCATGGCGCGTTCCGCCTTGGTCACGATCCGCTGAACCTGGTCCTGATTGTTTTCCACCACGGCGCCCAGGCTGCGCGCCATATTGCCCACTTCCTGCCCAGCCCCTTCGATGGAAACCAGCGTCTGGCGGACATCTCCTTCCAGATTGGCCACGATCTGCAGAGCGGATTGCACCGACTCCAGGACCGTCAGCGGGTTCTTGGCCACCACGCCGTCCAGGTAATCTTCATCCTGGTAGACCTTAGCGGAAGGAGTTCGCTCGCCGCTGGGGACGAACTCCAGGACCGCGTCCCCCAGGATGTTCCCGGTGCTGATCCGGCATACCTCGCTGAAACGAATGGTACGATTGGTGTCGACTCGCGCCGTCACGACGACATCTCCGTTCTCCAGCAGGGTCACTCTCGACACGCGACCGATCAGGATGCCACTCTTGAGGACCGGAGTATCCGTCGTCACACCGGGTGCCGTGGGAAAGCGAATGAAAAGCGTGTATTGCCGCCGCGCGACACCCGGCAGTTCGCCGAAGCGCAGCAGCAGCAGTACGGCAATGACCAAGGAGGCCACCACCAGCAATCCGACACGAAATTGAGCGGTTCGTTCTTCCATCGAGGTTATCGCAATCGCGACTCGGTCAGTACTTCTTGTTGGGCGCGAATTCCTTGTCGCATTTCCATGAGCCGGGTGCCGGCCTCGCCCCGCACGAACTGCTGGACCCGCAGATCCGAGGTACGCGCGAGTTGCTCGGGCGTACCATCAAAGAGCATTTGAGGTTCGTCGGCCGTCAGCCTCGACAAGGGGTAAACCATGATGACGCGGTCGGCCACCTTCATGGCCGATTTCATGTCGTGCGTTACCACGATGCTGGAGACGTCCTTTCTCCGGCTGGTACGCATCATCAATTCGTTGATCACATCGCTCATGATCGGGTCCAACCCGGTCGTGGGCTCGTCGTACAGAATCATTTCCGGATCGAGCGCCAGCGCGCGGGCAAGCCCGACGCGTTTCCTCATCCCCCCCGACAATTCGGCCGGCTTCTTCGTGACGACCGAGTCTGGGAGGCCCACTTCCGCCAGCAAGGAAAAGACGCGATCTCGAATCTCGCGTTCCGACCAGTTGGAATGCTGTCGCATGGGAAACGCCACGTTCTGTCCAATGGTCAGACTGTCAAAGAGGGCCGCCTGCTGGAAAACGAATCCATAACGGATCCGCTGGCGCGCCAGCTCCCGCTGGCTCAGCTTGGCCAATTCCCGGCCGTCAAACAGCACCCGCCCACTTGCCGGAGTGACCAGTCCGATCACCGTCTTCATCAGAACCGTCTTGCCGCAGCCGCTTTCTCCGATGATGGCCAGCGTCTGCCCGCGGGGTATCGCCATCTCGATGTGCCGCAGGATCTGGTGGCCGTGAAATTGCACACAGACATCCCGCAGCTCCACCAGTGGATGATCGCCGCGCGCACCTGCGTCGCGCGCCGCCGCGAACTTCGCGCCTTCCGGGCGCTCCTGCGTCGGTCGTGGTACGCTGGACAAGCTCACAGAATCTTGGTCCCTTCCGGCCACAGTGCAAAAAAGATGGAATCCAGCAGAATATTCAAGAACAAATCGAGCGCCAGGATCATCACAAACGAGTAGACAAATGATGCGATCGTCGCCCGGCCCACCCCCTCGGCCCCTGCCCCGGAATGAAAGCCTCGGTGGCAACTGATGATGGCGATCGCCGCCCCAAAGAAGAAGCTCTTCAACACGCCGCTGAAGATATCCCAGCTCCCCACAAACTGTTCGGAGTTGTACCAATAATGATGCTTGTCGATCCCCAGCACGATCACGCTATAGAAGTATCCCCCCACCATTCCCATGAAATCACCCATGATCGTCAATGTGGGAATCATCAGGAGACAGGCCAGGAAACGGGGGACCACCAGGTAGTGAATCGGATTGACCCCCATGCTGCTCAGGGCATCGATCTGCTCCGTAACGCGCATGGTACCCAGCTCGGCCGCCATGCTGCTGCCGACCCGCCCGGCCAGCATCGTGGCCGCCAATACCGGTCCGAGTTCCCGAACCAGGGCCATATTGATCACCGCGCCCAACCGGGTCTCCAGCCCCAACTGCCGGAATTGGAAGTGGCTCTGGACCGCCAGCACCATTCCAATGAAGGTTCCCGTCAAGGCGACCACGGGCAGACTGAGAACCCCCACCTGGTAGAAATTCTGGTACAAGGTCCCCGGCGGGGGACGACGGACCACGACCCAATAGAGCGTCTCCCAGGCAAACTGCATGATCTCGCCGAGCGTCGCGATCCCATCCATCACGATCGCACCCCAATCGGCCACCCAGTCCACTACCGTCCGACGCCTTCCACCGCGAGGGACCGACACGGCACGTAATGTCGACTCGACTGCCATCGACGCGATTCGCTCCGCTAGCTTTCCAAGTGACCCGCAGGCACGGCCAGGCGGGCTTAGGTCTCTCTTCGGCCACTTGATCTTACCGCTTGAATCAACCTTCCGGATTATAGGAATCGCGGGGCCTGCAACGAATAGCGAAGCAGTCGGCGTTTGCGATCAAACGACCGACGGATATTGCCCTTCCCACGATTTGCGCACGCCAAGCCATCAGTGCCGCCGATGACAGCGAACGCCAGTCCATTGGGTATGGACGGTGGAAACGCGGCCGCATGTCATCCTGAACGGAGCGCAGCGAAGTAAAGGACCTGCCAATCGCAACCGAAGTGGGTGGCGCCGGCGCATCCGGCGGATCCTTCGGTCGCCTGCGGCCCCCTCAGGATGACATGCACGTGGGGCTGGCAAGACCGGCGCAGGCCGGTGCAGGCAACGTGGAAACTCGACAGCATGACACGCGACGTCGATTTCTTCCCCGGAAATG
>WPCK01083987.1_pt1 | contig 31166 bp, 33 predicted proteins | sample 5399851 | NCBI WGS metagenome assembly WPCK01 (sample SAMN12869471, study PRJNA574797) | sludge metagenome | isolation source: wastewater treatment of pH11 | place: China:Beijing | collected 2019-05-20 | reverse complement strand
CGCGATGCGGCTCGACGCCCGCCCCCAGGAAAGCGGCGTGCCGGACAGGGCGGCTGAAGGGCAAGGAAAACAGAGGAGCGTCATCCCAAACGGGACGACGCTCCTCTGTTCAAAATCATTTGAAGTTTTTCAGTGCCCTCCGGCAAAGGGGTCGTTTTGCCGTTCGTGCTTATGATTATTTCGACTTGTCCATCCATACTTTTGTGAAGTCTTGAAGCATCTCATCGCCAGTCTTTTGACCGCCGACATACGCTTGCATCAATGCCCCGTACTCATTGACCGCGCCGTCTGGGTACTTGAACCAGTTCCATGAGATCGTCTTGCCTTCGTTCGAATAGGCGAGGATGTCGTCGGCAAGCGGTCCGAGGTCGTTCGCTTCGATCGATTTGAACGCCGGAATGAACTTGAACTTATTGACCATGTAGTCTTGTCCTGTTTCAGACGTCGCCATCCACTCGAGGAAGTCTTTCGCTTCTTCTTTATACTGTGAGTTTTTGTTGACGACCCAGTTGTTCGGGACGCCGACCGGCAAACGGTCCATCTTCTCTTTGTCGTCATTGATTGGAATCGGGACGAAGCCCATCTCGAGATCCGGGTTCACATCAAGAATCATCTGTTGCGCCCAGTTGCCTTGTTGCAGCATCGCTGTCTCGCCCTGGGCGAACTGAGTGACTTGTGTGTTGTAGTCTGTCGTGAGCGGGTTTTTGTTCCCGTATTTGATCGTGAGGTCGAATAGTTTTAAGAACTGCTGGAACTGTTCGTTGTCCTCGAATTTTGCTTTATTGTCGTTGAGTGCTTGGATAAACGCGTCCGGGTCATCTTGTTGTGCCACCGGGATGTTGAGCAAGTGGATGCCGAGAATCCAAAATTCTGCATAACCGACCGAGAACGGGGTGATGCCAGCCTTATCCAATTTTTCTGCCGCCTCGGTTAATTCCGAGAGCGTCTTCGGCAACTCGCTAATACCGGCTTTCTCAAACAACGCCTTATTGTAGATGAAACCATATCCTTCAAGGTTCATCGGCATCCCGTACAGTTTACCGTCCATCGTCATCGGCTCTTTTGCAACGTCACTTAAGTCGCCGACCCACTTCTCGCTCGAGAGGTCTTCGAGTTTGTCTTTCCAAGTCTGTGCTTCTGTGAAACCACCGTTATTGAAAATATCCGGTTCATTTCCTGAAGCGAACTGAGATTTCAACGCAGCGCCGTAGTCGGCACCGCCACCTACCGTTTGGACGGTCACTTTGACGCCTGTCTCTTCTTCGTATTCTTTCGCCATCGCTTCAAGATCTTTGGCGATCTCCGCTTTGAACTGGAAGACGTTCAACGTCACTTCTTTTTTGTCACCGCCATCCGCTTTCGCATCGTTCGATCCTTCTTCTTCCGTTAGCGAACCGCCTCCGCATGCCGCAAGCGTCAACACCATCCCTGCTGTCATGACGGCTGTCGACAATCTCCATTTACGCTTCATTCTAATTCCTCCCTTGATGTCGGATCATTTTTGCCATCCATCCAATAAGTACACTATTACTGTAAATGAAAACGCTTCCAATATGTAGGTGTCAAAATTGACGTGTAGGGTGGAAAATGTTGCACAGAAAACCAGGACTTCCATAAATGAAAGTCCTGGTGACGAGTTTCTTCTATATTACTATTTGAATTACAACAAGCTGATGCCGGCTTCTTCACACGCCGTGACCATTTCAAGCGGCCAAACCGACGACTGGACTTCACCGATGTGACGGGCCCGGAGCAAGTACATCGCGACACGGGACTGTCCGATTCCACCGCCGATCGTGAGCGGCAAGCGACCTTCGAGAACGGCTTGATGGAACGGATACTTCCGTTTCTCTTCCGCATCGGCAATTTCGAGTTGGGCAGCGAGGGCCGCTTCGTCGACACGAATGCCCATCGAAGACAACTCGAACGCTGACTCGAGCTCAGGATGCCAGACGAGGATGTCGCCGTTGAGCGACCAATCGTCATAGTCAGCCGCACGTCCGTCATGCTTCTCACCAGAAGCGAGTGCACCGCCGATTTGTGAGATGAACACTGCCCCATACTCTTTACAAATCGCGCTTTCACGATCTTTCGAAGAGAGCGTCGGATATGTGTCTTCGAGCTCTTGGCTCGTGATGAAATGAATCGATTCCGGAAGGATCGCTTCGATGCCATATGTCGCCTCGACCGTCTTCTCGGTTTCGAAAAGAGCCGCATAAATCGATTCAACCGTCGCTTTCAAATACTCGGTCGTGCGTTCTTCACGGGCGATGACGCGCTCCCAGTCCCACTGATCGACGTGAAGCGAGTGTGTCGCATCGAGCTCTTCATCACGACGGATGGCGCGCATCTGTGTATAGAGACCTTCACCGACCTCAAACCCATAACGACCGAGCGCCTCGCGTTTCCATTTCGCAAGTGACTGGACGATTTCAAGCTCATGTCCCGGATACAGTGTGTCGAACTGGATGATGCGTTCAACGCCGTTCAAGTGGTCGTTCACACCGCTCGCTGACGTCACGAATAGCGGGGCTTGCACTTGAGTGAGCCCAAGTGCCGTGCTGAACTTCTCTTCAAACGTCGCCTTTACCGTCGTGATTGCCTGTTGTCTTTCCTTCATCATGCTTGTTGCTGTTGTCATTTTGTCTTCCTCCAATTGTGGGGTATTTGGGATGGAACAATAGAAAAAAGCCCTCCAATCCCATGGACTATGGGACGGAAGGCTTCAAGCTCCGCGGTGCCACCCAAATTAGTAGACGAGTCTACTCACTTTTTCGAGACGAACATCTCGTAGTTCCGATAACGGGGAACGGTCCGGCTACGTCTACTTGCAAAGCGTTCGGGTAGCGACTCCAGGAGGTTCTTCGACAGAGATTTCAGACCGGGCTCTCACCGCCCCCGGCTCGCTTTGCTTACGTCTTCTGTGTACTCGTCCTTTCAATGTCGTTCACAATTGAATTGACCCCATTATTATAAATATTCAGACGAATGTCAACACCTTTTCTCAAAAAAAAATTCTCCCCCGTGTAGCGGACGGGGGAGATCCCTTGGGAAGGGTTATTTGATCGAACCGCTCGTAATCCCTTTGATGATATGCTTTTGCATACCGAAGAAAAAGATGAGGAGCGGGACGATCCCAAGGACTAAACCAGCGAGTGCCAAATCCCATTGTTTCGTATATTGCCCGAAGAAATAGAACGTCGCGAGCGGAATCGTTCGCAGTTCGATGTCTCGGAGGACAAGTGAAGGTAATAGAAAATCGTTCCAAATCCAAAGACTGTTCAAAATGACAATCGTCACCGTGATCGGCTTCAAGAGTGGGAAGACGATGCGCCAAAACACGCCCCACGTCGAACAGCCATCGATGATCGCGGCTTCTTCGATTTCCTCAGGAATCGACTTCATGAAACCGTGATATAAGAACACCGAGATGCCCGAACCGAACCCGAGATACATAATCATCAATCCCCAATGACTGTTCAGCAACCCGAGAATGCTCGACACTTTGACGAGCGGAATCATAATCGATTGAAACGGGATGACCATCGCCGCCACGAACAAGAAGAAGATGACGGTCGAGATCCAATGTTTCGTCCGCACGAGTTTCCACGCTGCCATCGACGTAAAGAGGACGATGAGCAGGTTGGCCCCGGCCGTGATGAGAAGGGAGTTGAAGAAGACTCGCCCATAGTTCATCGCTTCCCACGCCTCAGCATAGTTCGAGGCAAGCCAAACGTTCGGTAACGCCGACGTGTTTGTGTAAATCTCGGTGATCGACTTGAACGAGTTGACGATGACGTAATAGAACGGGACGAGATACAACAATCCGAGCAAGATCGCAATCAACTCGATGAGTCCGAGCCCGGCCGTGTATCCGCCTGTCTTTAGTTTTCGTTGAGGCAATAACTGTCTTGGCGCTTGATCGATATTTGATTCAATGCGTCTCACTTTTTCTGTCGTCATGCCTCCACCTCCCGCTTTTTCGTCAAATATACTTGTGTGACAGTGATGGCCGCGACGACGAGGAAGAAGATGACCGCTTTCGCCGAACCGAGGCCGTAATTGTTATTTACGAACGACTCCGTATAGATGTTCAAGGCGAGCATCTCGGTCGACTTGAACGGTCCCCCGTTTGTGAGCGACAAGTTCGTATCAAACACTTTGAACGACCACGAGATCGTCAAAAACAAGCAGATTGTAATCGACGGCATGATCATCGGGAGCGTGATATGGCGAAGCATTTTCAATCGGTTCGCCCCATCGATTCTCGCCGCCTCAAGCAAGTCGGTCGGTACGTTTTGAAGTGCTGCGATGTAGATGACCATGACGTAGCCGCCCCCTTGCCAAATCGCGACGATAACGATTCCCCAGAACGCCGTTTGGGCATCTCCGAGCCATGGTAGCTCGAACAGGCTCCACCCGGTCAACGCTCCGATTGACTCAAACCCTTTCACGTAGATGAACTGCCAAATGAACCCGAGGATCAGCCCGCCGATCAAGTTCGGCATGAAAAATACGGTCCGCAACAGATTGCGTGTCTTGATGTTCATCGTCAACAGCAGAGCAAGCGAAAATCCGACGATGTTCGTGAGCAGCACCGCTACGATCGTATATTTTGTCGTGATCCAGAACGAGGAGCGGAACTGAGCGTCCTCAAACAATAAGCGATGATAGTTGTCGAGTCCGACAAAATTCAATTGCCCGGTCACTCCGTTCCAATCGGTGAAACTGTAATAAATTCCGTTGAAAAATGGAATGAGCACGATAGCCACAAACGCCAAAAAGGCTGGTCCGACAAATGCGATAAAACTCGCTGGTCTCTTCCAATTCCGTCTACGCTTCATTCGTTTCGTTGTTTCGGTCATGTTGATCGCCTCCACTATCAACTTACATCCTAAACAGCTTTATGAAAACGGATACATTTGACGGAATGGGTGGAATATATTGAACTTCTTTGATGAATTCTGCATAGCGATGCGTTATGATAAACTCAATGACAATACGAACGAGCCGAGACAGATTAGAGATTTCATGACAGATCGGGCTCGATTCACGAATGAAAAAGATATTTTCTTAATAAAACGTTCGAAAGTGGAGGGATTTTGTACATGACGACGATCAAGCCGTTAACTGACCTGACGATTGCCCAACAAGCCGAGATGCTCCCCATCAAACAAGTGGCCGAAAAACTCGGCCTGCACGAGGACGACCTCGATCTTTATGGCAAATATAAAGCAAAACTGTCGTTTGACCTGCTAGACGACGTGAAGACCCGGACAGATGGGAAACTCGTCCTCGTCACCGCCATCAACCCGACGCCAGCGGGCGAAGGAAAATCGACGGTGACCGTCGGCCTCGGACAAGCGTTGAACCGCCTCGACAAACGAGCGATCGTCTGCCTTCGTGAACCGTCTCTCGGTCCGACGATGGGGTTAAAAGGCGGGGCTGCCGGTGGCGGTTTCAGCCAAGTGCTCCCAATGGAAGACATCAATCTTCATTTCACCGGAGACATGCACGCCATCACGTCAGCCCACAACACGATTAGCGCCATGCTCGACAATCACCTCCATCAAGGCAACGACCTCGACATCGACGTCCGAAAAATCGTCTGGAAACGCGTTCTCGATTTGAACGACCGGGCCCTTCGCCACGTCACGATCGGGCTCGGTGGCCCGGTCCACGGGGTGCCGCGTGAAGACGGGTTCGATATTACGGTCGCCTCGGAAATTATGGCGATCTTGTGCCTCGCCGACTCGCTCGCCGACTTAGAAGCACGAATCAAACGAATCGTCGTCGCCTATGACCGTGACAACGAACCCGTCACCGCCGAACAAATCGGTGCGGCCGGTGCGGCTACACTCCTTTTGAAAGAAGCGTTCAAACCGAACTTGGTCCAGACGCTTGAACAGACGCCGGCGCTCGTTCACGGTGGTCCGTTCGCAAACATCGCCCACGGGTGCAACTCGCTTATCGCGACAAAAACGGCTTTAAAGCTTGGCGAATACGTCGTCACAGAAGCTGGATTCGGAGCTGACCTCGGTGCCGAGAAATTTTGTCACATCAAATCACGTATCGGCGACTTGAACCCGGATGCTGTCGTCCTCGTCGCGACCGTCCGCGCGCTCAAGATGCATGGCGGTGTCGCCAAAGACGCCCTCCATGTCGAGAACGTCGAGGCGGTCAAAACAGGATTACGCCTCCTCGCGAAGCACGTCGATACGATGGCGAAGCTCGGATTGCCAGCTGTCGTCGCACTCAACCGATTCAATTCAGACACGGATGAAGAACTTGCTGCCGTGCTCGATTGGTGCGAGGCACAGCACATCCGCGTCGCCTTGAGCGAAGTTTGGGCGAGTGGCGGACGAGGCGGTGAAGCGCTCGCCGAAGCCGTCATCGAAGTGGTTGAATCAAACGAAGCCGCGCTCACGCCACTTTATGAATTGACCGACTCGATCGAATCGAAAATCACGACGATTGCTCGCGAAGTATACGGCGCAGCCGAAGTCACTTTTACGGCGATCGCCAAAAAACAGATGGCTCAAATCGTCGCGAACGGGTGGGCCGATCTGCCGATTTGTATGGCGAAGACGCCGTTCTCACTGTCGGACGACCCGACGAAACTCGGGTACCAAGAAGGGTTCAACGTAACGGTGCGCGAATTGAAGCCGTCTGTCGGCGCAGGTTTTCTTGTCGCTTTGACGGGCAACGTGTTGACGATGCCAGGATTACCGAAGCAACCGGCCGCGCTCAACATGGGAATCGATGAGACGGGTAACGCGATCGGCCTATTTTAATTTTGGAGGGATGAGCTTGAACGTCACAGAATATACGTATACGGACGGTTATCGTACTCACGTGCTGACCGTTCCCGCGACAAATGCGATCGCCGATTGTTTCTTGTTTCACGGAATGCTTGAACATCACGAACGCTACATTGAGTTCGCCCACTTTTTATCAGAAAATGGATTTAATGTATATGTTTGTGATTTGCGCGGCGCGGGTTCACTCGCCCGGAAACAGGAGACATACGCTCATTTACTTCCAAAAGAAGGGTTTAATCAAATGGTCGACGATGCGGTTACGCTCATCGAGCACCACGCGAGGGCGTTGCCGACGTTTGTCCTCGGTCATAGTTTCGGATCACTGCTCTCACGGCGTCTCGGCCAAGTCATGGGGCACCGGTTAGCTGGGGTCGTCGCCATCTCCCCGCCCCCGGGGTCAGGGATCATCGGTCGATTCGGTCTCCTCGCCATCGATGCTGCCATCCGGCGAAAAGGAAGCGATTATCCGTCACGTTTCTTCGAACGCCTGTTGTTCGGTCGTTACAATTTAAAGTTTTTACCCGCTAAAACGGAGAGCGATTGGATTTCAAGTGACCCAGAAGAAGTCGCCGCTTATCGAAACGATGAGAACTGTGGCGGGTTACCGACCCTCGGTTATCTTCATGAAGTAGCAAGCGCGTCCCTCGACGTCACGTCTCTCCCTCGTATTCACGAACATCCAAAGTCGCTCCCGCTCCTCTTCGTCGTCGGGGCGGACGATCCGGTCGTACATGACGGAGAAGGACTGAAAGGAATGGTTCGTAACTATCAGGCGGCCGACATTGAAGTGACCGTCTTGTCTTATGACGGAGCGCGTCACGAAGTGTTAAGGGAAATCAATCGGACCGAGGTGTGGAACGATATCACATCATGGCTCCTGCAAACGACTTCTATCGCACTTGAAAAAACCTCCTACTAATTGGAGGTTTTTTCTTTTTGTAAAATTCATACAACCCTATTCTAAATCATTTACCTTTTTTGAAATTTTTCATCTTCTTTCCATTTTTCCTGTACGCTATACTTAGACCGCATACTAAAAAAAACACCAATTATGTATAGATTCACACGGATCGAAAGGGGTAAGACATTGAAACCAACGATGACAAGACTCAGCGTGGCCGTTCTCGTTTCGAGCACTGTGCTCAGCACAATCGTCCCGACTCAGTCATACGCAGCAACATACGAAGGAACCGTAAACACCTCGATCTTAAACGTCCGTTCGGCAACATCGACATCTTCATCGATTGTCGGCAAATTGACGCAAGGGGCGACCGTCCACGTCTACTCAACGAGTAACAACTGGGCCGAAATTAATTTCCAAGGCCAAAAACGGTACGTGTCGTCTTCCTACTTGACGCTCAAGCCGACCGTTGCGAAAACGAGTACGACCCAGGCGTATACAGCGAACGAGAACGTCAACATGCGCTCGGCCATGACAACGACGGCATCGGTTGTGACAACGATCCCGAAAGGCGCGACCGTCACGTATCTCTCGACACACGGAGCAACAGGCTCGTGGTTCAAAGTGACATACGGCGGGAAAACAGGCTATGTGGCGCAACGTTACTTCACGCTCTCAGGAGGTGGAACGGTGTCTCCTCAATCAAACGCTACGCATACGACCGTCAACAACACAACGATGCATAGTTCGATGATTTCAACGGCCCCTGTGCTCGTCACCATTCCAAAAGGTGCAAGCGTGACACTCGTCTCGACGCATGGCGCGACAGGCTCTTGGGCAAAAGTGACGTATGCCGGACAAACCGGCTATGTGGCCATGCGTAATCTCCAAGCCATCGTCACGTCAGCACCAACGACGCTATACGTCAAGACAGCGACGAGCATCTTTAATTCGATGTCGACGTCAGGTCAAGCGCTGGGCACATTAGCGGTCGGATCGAGTGTGCGACTCGTCTCGACGCACGGGGCGACTGGCTCTTGGGCAAAAGTGACGGCCGGCTCGTTGACAGGCTACGTGCCGATGCGCAACTTGTCGGAAACAGAAGTCGCTGCACCGGTGACACCTTACTACGCGCAACGGGCCGCGACGATGTATTCGTCTATGTCAACATCGCGGACCGTTGTTCAATCGATTCCAGTAGGCGCGAAAGTCGATCACCTTTCCACTCACGGGGCGACTGGCTCTTGGTATATGATTCGCTACGCCAATAAAACAGGATATGTCGCGGCACGTGATTTTTCACTGACTGCTCCGTCGACCTCGACAGAACAATACGGACCCGAGCGTGAAGTCCAAGTCGTCTCCAACAACACGCCGTTGAACGTACGCCCTACTCCAGCGACCGGAAATGCCGCCATCGGCACTCTTGCGCATGGTACAGTCGTCAAAGTAAAGCCTGTTCTGAACACGGATTGGGGACTCTTGACGAGCGGTAACTTCGTTGGAGGATATATTCATTTAGGCTACACGGCCCCTGTCTCAACGACGCCACCGGCTACAGGCATCCAGCGTGTCGTGTCCTATACAAACTATTCAATTACCGCTCGTGCCATGGCCGAACGTCAAGTTGCCCAATTCGGACAGACTGATGCCCATCGCAATACGCCGGCATATTTGCCACGGGCCTGGGTAAGTGTGAATGGGAACACCGGGACCATTGTCAATAATCAGCTTCGCGTCATTTCTGGGGTAGGGACGGCACTTAAGATGTCGGCTTCTTCTACCGCAGTCACACTCGCAACGATACCTAACGGGACGAACATCGAGTATGTGGACCGACAAGTTGTCGGGACCGCTGTTTGGTATCGGGTCAAATATGGCTCTATGACTGGTTTTGTCACACCGAGCTCGGTTGTGGGCGCCGCGAATATCCTTAGTCAACCGAGTTTGACATCGCACGCATATGGTCAAATCAATCCTGGGGAGACTGTCACCATCACTGGCCAGACAGGTACTTACTATACGGTTTCATATCGCCGCCCTGCAGGTCATAATATCCGGATATTTGATAATGTGTGGCGTCGAGCTTCTGTGACGGATCTTGAACCGTTTGTAAACCCGAATAATTTTGATCAAAATTCTCAGGCGTTCTATCAGTTCCTTGATTTATCGAAGAGTGCTGGAACGACTGCGTCTACGTTGAATAAAGTACTTGTGAATACCGGCACCCTAACGAATCAAGGGCAAGCATTCATTAATGCTGCAAACCAATACAGTATTAACGAAATTTATTTACTCTCTCACGCTGTTCACGAAACCGGCCACGGAAAGTCTGTTCTTGCCCAAGGGGTTCCTGTCGATAAAGACGGAAATGCACTCATCAACTCGAGCGGTACTCGGATTCATCCAGACCGCGAGGTGGCGGCAACTGTTTACAACATGTACGGCATTCAAGCGGTAGATAGCAGCCCGCTCGCGACCGGGGCCAAGTTTGCCTTTGAACAAAAGTGGTTCAGCCCTGAAGCTGCCATTGTCGGAGGCGCCTATTGGATTGGTGCGAGCTATATCAACCATCCGACACACAAACAAAACACGCTCTACAAGATGCGTTTCAACCCAGCTAATCCGGGCGTACATCAATACGCGACCGACATCGGCTGGGCAACGAAACAAACGACACGGATTTATCAGACGTACCAAACACTTGACTCTTATACGCTTCACTTCGACGTACCTAAGTTCCAATAACGAACAAGAGACACGAGCCATCCGGCTACGTGTCTCTTTTCATGCCCATTCGATCGAATCGACGATTGCTTCAACTTCTAGTTTTTCGTCGGTCATTTTGTCCGCAACGTACGTCAAGAACAACAGACGTTTCCCGTCGGTCAATGACCAGACGTCCAAATGCATGCCGTCTTCCAGCCCGCTCGCATAAGCGGTCGTCATCCCAGCTGACTGATCGGTCACACTCGGTGCGACTTTGACTTCAATTGGGAATTCACCTAAAAACGTGTTCAACTCTTGTAATGCCGCATCCTCGGGCGCCTGCTCCGTCTCTGCTTCGTAGATGGACATTTGCAGCGTCCCTTGGGCGTCAGGTTCTACCGAGTAAAAGCTGACGTGATCTTCTTCCTCGTTGTATTCAAAGTGTTCTGGATACGTCAAACGGATCCATCCATCGATTTCATATTCTTTCATGCCGTCTGCTCCTTCGTCTTCTTAAAAGCTAAGCCGGTCACCATTCTTGTTTGGAGCGCATATTTCAATCGCTCGGTCACATAGAGGCGCTGGCTGTTCATATCTTGGGCGATCATATGCCCGAATAAATTCATACGCACCGTTTGATTCGATAGAAAGTAAAGTCGGTCTGTACTGAGCGGTCGATACTCTCCTGAGTCTTCTATCTGTTCGATTTCGAACCGTCGCAACACGTTAAGCGCGGAGTATTCGTCCGTTTTACCGGTCGTCGTATGCAGTTCGACCCGGACGAGCTGAATGTCGTAAGGACAGAGGTTCATCAAGATGGGGGCGATGCGAGCATGGATCAACAATACCCCCATGTCCGTCTCGATCAAATCAGGCAGCACCCCGGCGTCTTGCGAGATGCTCAAAACGACGTACGGGCGTTCAGTCGGTGCGAGCAATTCCCCTTTAAAGAAGCGGAATCGTTGTATGCCGGTCAATACGCGGGCCTTCCAGGCGATGCCTCGGGCTTCCGCTTCAATCCGATACAGCCTTTCTCCACTCACGACTACTCCCCCTTCAATTGTTTGAGCGTCTCGACAAATCGACCCCACTCTTCATCGTCACAGACGACCTTACTTTCAATTCCCCATTCTTCCTCGATCTTCAAACGTACCTCGTTCGACTCGACATGCCGTTGCAATGATAAATCACCTAGACGCACTTGGGCAAGGTCGATGCTGAACTCATTTGCAGGCCGACCAACCCATTTGAGGCGATCGGTACGTAAGATGACCGTCCACTCCTTGTCATGCCGGAACGAAAACGTCCATTGCCGCAAAGTGACCGTCTGCTCGACTTCTTTCGCTTGTTTCATCATCCGAAACCCTTCGCTCATCATCTGCAAATACGATTTTCGTTCGCTCACGCCCATCCACTCCCCTCTTCTATTATCTTAGCAAGATAACCTATTCCGTAACAACCAATGTTTTTGCAAAAAAGGGTTTGCAAATATAAATTCCTATGCTATTATATTTATCGTAACGTTAAACGTTTCGCGGGTGTAGTTTAATGGTAAAACCTCAGCCTTCCAAGCTGATGACGAGAGTTCGATTCTCTTCACCCGCTCCATTTTAATATTTATGATGCGGGTGTAGTTTAATGGTAAAACCTCAGCCTTCCAAGCTGATGACGAGAGTTCGATTCTCTTCACCCGCTCCAATCTCAACATATACGCGAGAGTTTTCTCGCACACATAATCGCATGATGCACATCATGCCAAAAGCAGAAAGTCTTTTGACTTTCTGCTTTTTTGTTTTCCACCATAACGCATATGCGATGCAAATTCGGGAAAAGACAGATAGACAATGAGGAGGGATGATCCGTGATCCAAGTTCGCCTACAACCATTTACCGTTTATGAAAGTGCCCTCATGCGCACGACATCGACATTGATTTTTACCGAAGAGAGCCTTATTCTGGTCGACCCGAACTGGTTGCCAGAAGAAGTAGCGATGATTCGACGCGACATCGAGCTAGCCCGGGACGGCAAGAAGTTATATGTCATCTACACCCATCATCACTACGACCATATCATCGGTGCCTATGCGTTTCCTGACGCGACCGTGATCGCCTCAAAAGCGTTCGTCGAGGCAAACTCGAATGACCAATTGCGGGAGATTCAGTCATTTTACGAACAGAACTACATCAAGCGACCGATTCATAAGCCAGCTGTCGACTTGATCATCGCGGAAGACGGCACACTCGAACTCGGCTCTACCCCGATCACGTTCTATTTGACGCCCGGCCATGAGGCGACCCATATGTCTCTCGTCGTCGAACCACTTAAGCTGCTATTGTGCGGCGATTACGGTTCGAATGTCGAGCCTCCTTTTATTGAGCATGATGCGGAAGAATATATCGAATCCCTTCAAAAATTGCAGACTGCCGTTTATGAACATGAAATCCGCTGGCTCGTTCCGGGTCACGGTGACGTCTGCGACGATCGCAGTAAAATGATTGAACGGCTAAGTGCCGCTGAAGAGTATATTCTCGCCTTGCCGGAGGAGCGCGTTTGGTCCAAGCTATGGCCGGAACACGCGTTCTTTGACCGAGTTCATGAGCGCAATCGAGAACATGTCGAACAAAAAATGCGGGAACGCGAAGCGCGCCGCCAAGATTATTGATAAAAAAAATCGCAACGTCTCCCCAAGACGTTGCGATCCCCCCTATGTAAAACTATTTCTTTGTGACGCGTTCTGAACGGACCGTGAACATACGGTCAATCCCAAAAATCGTCACGCCTGTCAGCGCGAGCAATCCTATCATGGCTGTTGAAAACATTGACCATACCCCCATTGTTCACAAATTCGTCATAATCACCCCGTGTTTTTATTATAGTAGAAACCGTTCTGAAAAGAAAGCGTTTTCTTCAAACTTTTTTCACATTTTCAGCCTGCTCACGCTTCTCTTCTTTCTGTATAGCCCTCGTTAAATATGTGTAGGTTTTGTGGAATGTGGGAATACACTCTATAAGAATAAAAGAGACAGAAAGCTGTTCGTTGAGGAGGAAGAGGTATGATCAAGTATGGCACGTTGGTGCGGGTCGAAGGGAAATATGCCGTGCTACGTTGGAACAACGGCTCAAGTTTTATCCCGAGACGATTCTTGCCATCAGAAGCACGTGTTGGCGATACGATCATTCGAGATAATCATCACTATTACCTCGAAGAAGACATGACACCGAATTTCGATGCGCTGATTAAACAACATTATAAAAAATAAGCAAAGACAGACCGGTCCATTTCCAGTCTGTCTTTGTGCGTTCAGTCCGTCTTGTCATGTAGCCAATCAAAATCCACGGGCCCGATCTGTTTAGCTGTAATCCGTCCGTCCGTCCCGATCACGTACGTCGTCGGCAACGCAACGACCCGGTAGGTTTTCTCGACCACTCCTGCCTCATCTAACAGTACAGGGAAGCTGACCGGCACTTCAGTCAAGAACGCTTCGACGTCCGCTTTTCCCCGGCGTTCATTTTTTGTGACGTTCACGCCGAGTACAGGGATCCCGGTCTCCTCACCGAATTCAATCAATTCAGGCAGTTCCTCGCGGCACGGCGGGCACCAAGACGCCCAAAAGTTCAGCACGACTTGTTCTCCCGCATAATCGGACAAGGCGACGGTCTCGCCTTCGATCGTCTCCAATTCGAACGCCGGTGCTTGTTGGCCAACTTCGAGACCACCGAGCACGGAATCATCTCCAGCGATGCTGACCGGTTCTGCTCCTTGGCTTGTTCTATATTCATCATAGCCTTTGTAAGCTAATCCAGCGACGAGCGCCAGTATGATCAATCCAACGAATAGTTTATGAACTCTCATCATTTACCCCTTGTCGTTTGTACGATACATTTCTAAACTTAACTTATCATATTCGTTCAAAGGAGAGTAATATATGATACATCTTCATAATGAAAACGTGAACGTGACATTAAAAGCACAAGGAGCGGAACTGACAAGTTGGAAAGTCGGCGGGACCGAGTTGCTCTGGCAAGGAGACCCGACGTATTGGGGGCGCCAAGCACCGATTTTGTTTCCTTTCGTCGGCCGACTTTTAGACGACCGTTATCTTTATGACGGGACGACGTATACGATGAGTCAGCACGGATTCGCACGCGATGAGCTGTTCGAGGTTATCGACTCCTCCGACACACATGCCCGGTTCAAACTTCAGGCCACGACCGAGACACGCACCCATTATCCGTTCCAATTTGAACTGTATGTGGATTACCGATTGATCGGAGAAGAATTGAGCGTGACCTATGAAGTCCGTAATGAAAGTGACGTGCTCCTTCCATTCAGCATCGGGGGGCACCCCGCCTTCAACATCCCGTTCGCGGGCGGTTCGTTTGAGGACTACACGATTGATTTTGGCGACACACGCCCGCTCGACCGGCTCCTGCTCGAAGGGCCGTATTTGACGGGAGCGTATCATCCGCTTGGAGAACGTCGCTATATCCCCCTCACCCACTCGCTCTTTGATCAAGATGCGCTCATCTTCGAGAATGTCGAGTATGCCGCACTGCGACATGAGCCGACAGGTCGCGCCATCGTTATGGAGTGTCCGTCGTTCACGCACTTCGGGATTTGGTCACCACCGAAATCAGACGCGCCGTTCGTCTGTCTTGAACCGTGGTTCGGTCATGCCGATTACACCGGCCATCGTAAAGATATTCGCCAGAAAGAAGATATGCAGTTGCTTTCACCGAACGAGACGTTCGAAGCAACGTATACGCTCTATCTCGAAACGTAAAAAAAAGGCTGACCCTCTTGCGGTCAGCCCTTTCACATTAAAAGCGACTTTCTTGTTCCGCCTCATATTCTGAAGGCGGTTTTTTCATGACGATGGCCAAGACGATATAAATGAGGATACCCGGTCCCCCGAACAAAGCGAGGGCAACGAAAATAATACGCATGAGCGTCACATCGACCCCGAGATACTTCCCGAGACCGGAACAGACGCCGGCAATCATTTGATCAGACGGATCTTTATACAACTTTCGTTCCATCAAGGCTAATTCCTCCCTTTATCGTTGTGGTCGCCGGAGTGTCGTCCGACCGGCTGTCGCGGCTTCGCCACGGCTATCAAAGTCGAGCGCTTCATTGATTGGTGTGCTGCCGGACATAATCTCAATCCGCCGGCCATACAAACCGCGATTGTCGAGTGCGGCAGCGATGACCGTTGCGACGTCCGTCTCCGAGATTGTCGCGTCTCTCGCATCACTTAAATCTTCTGACGCTTCAATCGAACCTTTCCCCGCCCCTTCGACAATGGTCACTGGGCAAATGATTGTATAGTTTAAACCGCTATGTTCGATGTATTCATCGGCTGCGTTGTTTGCTGACAAAAAGTTGAACAATTCTTTCGGAGCGGCGTTCGGTTGATCGGCCCCGTAGGCACTCAGTAGGACGACGTGGCGCACGCGTTCTTTTTTCGCGGCGTCAATCGCCTTCATCGCGACATTTCGGTCAAGTAGCTCGATTTCCTTGCTCGCCCCTTCAGCACCGGCCGTCGCGGCAACGATGACCGCATCTTGTCCGGCCGTCGCTTCATGGATTTTTTTCTCCAACTCTTTCTCGACGTCAACCGTCAACACACGTGCACCCATCTTCTCATACTCTGCCTGCAATTCAGGATAACGAATTAAAGCGGTCACTTGGTGAGTTTTCGCCAAACTTTTCAAGACGCGTTTGCCAATCTTTCCGGTTGCTCCAATGACTAAGACTTTCATTCAAATTTCCCTCCTCAAAAGAGTAGTTCATTTGATTAAAATTCCTCTTTCCGAACGGAATCAAACCCGTTTCCGGAAATTATCTCACTGTTCCCCACATCGTCAAATCAAGGGCGTCACGAATCGCTTGGACACTCGCTTCAGTCGGTTGATAGTAGTAGACGTTGTTGATATATGCATCTTGGCCTTCGACTTGCATTTTATTGACGTCCGGCTTTAGCAACATCGTCAAGCCGACTGACGCCATCTGAAGCGGGTTCATCTCAAGCCCCATCTCATTTTTCATGAAACGATACGTAGCCGGGATTTTCGTCCAGCCCGAAGGACTCGCCAATTTATCCGCGACCGCTGTCATGACTTCCGTCTGGCGGCTCGAACGGGCCCCATCCGTATCAGACTTTCGGTGTCTTGCGTAGGCGAGGGCCATATCACCGTCCATCGAGTACGAAACGCCTTCGGTGTATTCATACGTTTGATTGAACCCTTTCTCGCTGAAAGAATGTGTCGCCGTCACGTTGACGCCGCCGACCGTGTCAATCAATTCCATGAACGTCTCGAACGTGATCACGACCTGGCCGTCGACCGATGCCTCGGTCAAACCTTCGACTGCCCCGACTGTACAAGACGCGCCTCCATACGCGAACGCATGGGTAATCTTATCCCCTTCGCGATCCGGCTCACATGGGATGGCCGTATACGTGTCCCGAGGAATCGATACGTTTTGGACCGTCCGTGAGCGGGGAACAAACTCGATCAATTGCAACGAGTCCGTTCGAGAACCGGACACCGATTCACCGACCCTGGCGTCACTGCCCATGACCAAGAACGTAAACGGATTCGATGCCAAATAACCAACGACAACAAAGAATAGTAAGAGAAGTAAGAGGAACTTCCCTTTCCAACCACGCCGCTTGCGTTTTTCTTTCACTGGTTTTTCGCGCGGTGGTGCTGCTTCCCGCCTCGATTCCCGGTTTTTTGATTCTTTAGCGCGTGGTTCAGAGTGACCGTCCTCGCGCTTACGCCGCCGCTTCTTGCCGAGAGGCAGCGTCCACTTCGGCTTCGGGGCACGAACGGTCTGTTTGTGTCTATCGGTTTGTTTCTGCCGATCTGTCGACTTTGACCGCTGTTCCGAATTCGATTGGTTTAAAAACGGATGATCGGACGAAACGTCTTCATCTCGAGACGTAGGCGATGTCACTTCACCCGTGCGACCTTCCTCTATTTGTTCATCACGTATATTGTCTTCGGTTGATTCATGCTCGAGTTCACGTTTACGCCGTTCAACACGCGACAACCGTTGTTCTTCATTCATATGGATTACCTCAATCTTTAGATTTTCTTCTATTATTACGGACCAATCGCATTCTGACAATGAATCATGCAAAAATCCGCCTTAAGCATGAGTCGTCATGATTGTTTCAAATGAAAACCGGGAAAGGAATAATAATTGGTGTCTGCCTATCGCCGTGAAGGCAGGCCGTTGAACGTCCTCTCGAAAGGAGGGAGAGCAAATGCGCATTGGGAAGTTACGCATGTTGTTAGAGCAATATGGCGAGGCCACGTTACGAGATATCATCGCGGAGATGTATCGACATATCCCGAAAAACGTGATCGAGGAAAAAGAAATTGATTTTATGCTCGGTCAGTTCACGCGTTATAAAGAGCAAAAGTCGTCAGACGAGCGGCATTCGCTCTCACAGACGATCGTCCTCGCGGAACGTTTCGTCGAACTCGCATACGACCAACTGTATCTGCTGCCAAATCAAGTCATGAGTGAACGAGATCAAAAAAATTGGTATATCCATGCCAAGAAAATCATTCGCGACTTGACATACTATGCCGAGAACGATGCCGAGGCACGCACGATGTACGAAGAAATGTTTTTTTTACTTTCTTCTTCAGCGGGCGAAGAACCGCTCTTTACTACGAGCGACCCGTTTCGTTTATTGAAAATTTCCCAGAAAGTCATGCTCACGCAACTGATTCACTACTATCGTCTCGACGCACCGACATCTGATGTTTGGATCGATCGTTCCCTTTACACGGCACTTCATATCCCAAAAGATGTCGACTCGACCCGAATCGATTTACTCTCGACTTTGCTTGCCCAGCCGTTCACCCCGTCTGAATGGTCCCTGTTCCACCGCCGTGTCGCATCGCTCTGTGAGCGGACGTTGGCGAAAGCATACGTCGACGATCAAGCTCTTGAAGACTATCAAGCATTGAAGATGCTTGAGCTTGAACTACTCGTCGAACGGGGCCGTTTGTCCGAAGCTGAGCAGAAACTGTTCGCAGAATATATCCCTTTCTTCTCCCATCGCTCTGAACCGTTCCAAGTTTATATCGACTTACTCGAAAGCCGTGGTCATCTTGACGAGACAAAGCGCCTGCGCCGCCTCGCCAAGGAAAAACGAATCCCGTTTTGACTTGCTCCCCAATAGGTAGACAGATGATTTCTTTAATCTGTTTTTCCTACCGGGGGATTTTTTTTGCATAAAAAAAGGGAGTCCGCGATTTTAATCGCCAGACTCCAAAACATGATATGAACGAGGGGTGTTCATCTGAAAAGAGGACTGAAGTTGGTGCAGAACTTCGTTCCTACTCCTTTAGTATAAAAGAAAATTGTAACCGCTTCCGTCCCACATATTGCATTTTTGTGAACGTTTTCACGTTATTCGATTGCATTAATAACACCTAAACCGATGACTGACAAAAGGACGATCAAAATAAAGATGAACACCATCTCGTTTGGCGATCGAAAACCATCATACAATTCAACCTTCTCTTCAACAAGCACATTTTCATGCACGACGACCGGGTCCGTTTCTGCATATATGACCATCGGAACGCTCGACAGCATAACGGCCAACATAATGGCTAATACGTATTTCATGAAACACCTCTTATTTGTATTCATTGGTATTAGTATACCATGTCTAAATTCTAAAATTTTTGCGGGGAATGACGTGGTCTTGTCGATGTGGATAAATATCACAAGCATGGCCACTAAATCATTATTTTATTCTTTTTTAGGATTTTTTGGGTAATTCAACGACCTAACAGGACTTTAAGCCTATGCGAATGACCGGAAAAACAATACCGACTCACCAGAGAAAGCTTCCGAATCCCAATAATTGTTCATCTATTTAATATTATCTTTATCAAATGGTAGCGCTTACAATTTAAGGGTACCATACATAAAAAAGAAAGAAGGAATCCCTTTGAAACGCACGATTACTTTTCTAGAGGCACGGCAATTGACAATGAAACACCGTTTGGCGGTCAGAAAATTATACGACCTCAAGGATGACCCGATCATCCTTAGTATCCCGGCCTCTCATCAGATTTACACAGCGTTTGAAGGAGACCAACCCGTAGCAGCCATCGCGGCCGAACGTGTGGATTATGAAGGAAGACGATCAATCCTCCTCCGTCATGAGGCGTACCGAGATCGCCACATTTTCCAAGGTTTGGTCGATCGACTTTTCGATCAGCTGAGCCGAGAGACGATTCATGAAACGTCTGTCTTGTTGCAAGTCAAACAAAATCAAGACCAAGACAAACTACAATTATTCCAATCACTCGGATTTACAGCTTACCATGAGTCGTTACACTATGTGTTGCCACTTATTCCTTATGAAAAAGAGGCGTATAACAACTGGTCCTTGACGTTAGTAGAAGCAAACAACCATTCTACGTGGTTGCATCACCGTAATCTTTACGCCCACGTCTTATCAGACATTTTACCGATGTCGAAGGAACGTTTACACAGTCACATCGAACGCGGTCACGTCTGTTACACGCTCCATTATGATGGAAAACCTGTCGGGATTCTGCGTGCCCGAATTGGAGAGAATGATGTCAATGTTCATGAAATTCATGTATTTGGTGGAGATGACATCATGCAAGATGCGATTTCATTTTTACAGCGCACGTTCCATAAAAATCTAAAACCATCGCGACAGCTTCGGTTGACCGCAACTTCTCTTCAACCAGAATTACAGTTCGCCATCATCAAACAAGAGCCGCTTTCGAAACAACCTGCCTTCTATACGATGACGACTGAAATTACCCCCGCCGTCTCTTACGCTAGATAAAAAAAGCGCCCATCGCTTCGTTCTTTTCGGTTGAAAAGATACGTCCGTTGGGTGCTTTTCTTCATTCAGCGGCAGTTGTCGATTCCATGGCCAGCGGAGGCATCTCTTCGAACAAGGCAGTCCGTAGCCCAATGTCACGCGGATCGAGTGAGGCGATCCGGTCGAATTGAATCTCCCGATCGTCCACCTTGAACCAATATGTGATGTGCGGCTCATCCGCGAAGCGAAGGGCATAGTTCGATCCATTTAAATGGAAGTCTACCTCGGTCGAAAGGATTTCTGTTGGTCCAATTTTTTTATGAGTCGTCAGTCGTTCGAGCACGACTTGTTCTTCATTGATTCGGTAATCGACAAACGTCGCAAGTGAGAGTCCAAACACAAATGACACCAGCGCGAATGCGCTGATCAATCCAAGAGTGATCTTTCCGTTCATTCCGCCGTCCCTCCCTCTCTTAGTATATCGGATAACGGTAAATCGTTGTGAAGTGACATTTTGTTCAAGTTTAGGCAAACTAGAGCGAGAGGAGGGATGAATATGCACATTGATCATACTGGAATCGCTGTCCGAGATTTAGACGAGGCGATTTCATTTTACACGACAGTCCTACAAGGAAAGCTCGTTGACCGTTATACGAATACGGCGGTCGGCGTCGAAACGGAGATTGCCGTCATCCATGTCGGGGACGACGTGATTGAACTGCTGTTACCGACTAGTCCGACGAGTCCCATCGCCCGCTTTATGAAGGCAAGGGGCAAAGGTGTCCACCATATCGCTTACCGGGTCGACGATTTAGAGCAATCAATGGACGCGCTCAAGCGGGATGGTATCACATTTTTAGAAGAAACGCTTCGGACGACAGCGAAAGGGCGGCGTCTGATCTATATGGACCCGCGCCATTCGGGCGGTGTCATCGTCGAACTGTGTGACTACCCAAAAATCAAGCAGTGAGGGACCCCTCACTGCTTGATGATCGTCTGTTCGATGATGGCCCGGTTTTTCGATTTTAACCGTTCGTTGTGTGAAGACACCATCGCCGTCTTGGTCGCTTCGGGATCGATGAACGTTTTCGCGCTGTTCACGGCGTTCGCCGCGTCTTGGAACGCCCCGGCAATCAAATGAACCTTTCCTTCATGCGTCAAAATATCCCCTGCCGCATACAAGCCCGGCACAGACGACTCACTTCGCGCATTGCCTGACACGTAATAGCCGTCCTTCATGTCGACCTGGAGTTCGCAATCACCTAACAGTGTCGCGTCTTGTTCATAGCCGTGGTTAATGACGACTTCGTCCACTTCCACGTGTTCGGTCTCACCTGTGACGCAATCCACTAGCTCCACCGCATCGATCATCTGTCCATCCCGTGAGATTAAGTCGTGAATGCGGGTTGACAAGCGACAATCGACGCGCCCGCAGCGCAACTTCTCTACTTGAGACTCATGTCCCTTCAACGCCTCTTTCCGATACGTCAAAATGACGCGTTCAGCAATCGGCTCTAACTCATTCGCCCAGTCAATCGCGCTGTTTCCGCCCCCGGAGATGAGCACCGTCTTGCCTTTGAAACGCATAAGCGACTTTACCGTGTAATGAAGGTTTGACACTTCGAAGCGTTCGGCTCCGCTGATTTCAATCTTTTGTGGTTGTAGGATCCCGCTTCCCGTCGCGACGATGACCGTCTTGGAGATGTGACGGCCATGCGTGCCGTCTAAAATGAAATGGCCGTCATGATCTTTCGTCATCGACTCCACTTTTTCCCCTAAGACGACGGTCGGCTCGAACGTGAGCCCTTGCTCGACCAGCTGTTCAATCAGTTTTGCCCCAGTCGTCGGCGTCACACCCCCGACATCCCAAATCATCTTTTCGGGATAGACATGAATTTTTCCCCCGAGGTGCGGTTGAAACTCAATCAATTTTGTTTTCATACCGCGCAGACCGCTATAAAATGCGGCATATAGCCCGGCCGGTCCTCCACCGATAATCGTCACATCGAATATGTCTTGTCCCTTCATCCCACTCAACCATCCTTCCACGTGTCCAATCGTCATTGATTATCATTCTCACTCACTATACCGTGTATCACGCGGAAGCACAATCCGTTTTCTCTCAAACTGAAGATTGACAGAAAGTGAAGCGCTTGCTATAGTGAGTACGATATTGAGAATCATTATCACATTTGGCGATACGAGAGGAGAATCACTATGTCACGCATACATACAACAGACATCGAGGTCGGTTATGGGGACAAAACGATCGTCAAACAGCTCAGTTTAACGATTCCGGACCGTCAAATCACGACCATTATCGGACCGAACGGTTGCGGCAAGTCGACGCTGTTGAAAGCGATGACGCGAATCCTCTCGCCTTCAAAGGGATCGGTCCATTTAGACGGTGCCGATATCGCCAAATGTAAAACGAAAGACATCGCTAAAAAGATGGCGATTTTACCGCAGACGCCTGAAGGCGCAAGCGGCTTGACCGTCGGCGAGCTCGTCGCCTATGGCCGCTTTCCTTACCAGTCCGGATTCGGCCGATTGACGAAGCGCGATCATGAGGTCATCGATTGGGCGCTCGACGTCACCGGGACGCTCGACTATAAAGACCGGAGCGTCGATGCCTTATCCGGCGGTCAACGCCAACGGGTATGGATCGCGATGGCACTCGCGCAAGAGACCGATTTGATTTTCCTGGACGAACCGACGACTTACCTCGACTTGGCCCATCAACTCGAGGTGCTCGAACTGCTCGAGACACTGAATCGCGAGCAAGGCCGTACGATCGTCATGGTCCTTCACGATTTGAATCAAGCCGCTCGTTTCGCTGATCACATCGTGGCGATGAAAGATGGCGAAGTGCTCGCGACGGGATCTGCCGAAGAAGTCATCTGTCCGCTCGTCTTGCGCCAAGTGTTCCACATCGATGCCATTATCGGTCGTGACCCACGCACCGAGAAACCGATGTGCCTGACGTATCATTTAATCAAAGAAGAAGCATTTGTCGAGACAGCGGCACCACGCCCAGATTTGATTCATGCTTGATGCCCTGCCTGTTCCGTTATCAGGCAGGGTCTTTTTGATTCGACAGCGAACAAGTCGAAGAGAGCATACCGAACCCGCCCTTACGGTTTTTGGACAAACAGGCACGGGTATGAGTGAGAAGAGAGTGAAGGAGGAGTTGCTATGGATTGGCTCGATGGATTGTTCGTCGTCACCTCGATGGCTTGGCTTTATGAGCTATGGCGTTATCGCAATCGTGACGATACGAAAGACGGGCGGAGCGAACATATGAGTTTTTATGTCGTCTCGTTCGTCATGGTGATCGTGTTCGCAGGTTCGCTCGGCTACTCTGTATTGACGGACGTGCGTCAAAGCGTCTCTTTACGTTTGATCGGTCTTGCATGTTACATAGCCGGTGTCGCCCTCCGGTATTGGGGAATCGCTCATTTACGGCATCAGTTCACACGTCATGTCGTCGTCCGACCTACCGATGAGATTGTCAGCACAGGTCCATACCGGTTTTTACGGCACCCGCTCTACACAGGGCTATTGTTTATCACGTTCGGGTTCTCACTTTACTACAGTTACGTACTGTTCGCGGTAGTCGGAACGATTGCGATGGGGGCAGCACTGTTATGGCGCATCCACATCGAAGAGAAGATGTTGACCGCACATTTCGGCGAAGCTTACGCCGTATGGTCGAAGTCCCGGAAACGTTTGCTTCCGTTCATCTACTGAAAAAGACGCGGCCTCGCCATAGCGAGAGCCGCGTCTTTTGTTCACACTGAGAATTTCCCAAGCAATCGGACGATCATGAAGCCAGCCAGGAACGAGACCATACTCAATCCCCACATGACGGTCGTCTCCGGAAGACCTGGGAAGACGACGGCGAGCGATCCGATGACGAGGCCAAGGATGACAGAAAACGTCATACCCGGATAGTTCGCGAGCAGATGGCGAATGACTTTACTGCTGACGATAAACCCTACGGCGACACCGAGACCTACGATCCCGATGACGAGCACGTTCAAATTCGACAACGCACTAATGACCGTCGGATAGACGCCGATCAACAGCAAGACGAACGACCCACTAATACCCGGAAAGAGCATCGCCATACTGCCAAGCCAGCCCGAGAAGAACAAGAGGACCGCCGTCCCCGCCGTCACATCGGTGATGACTGCCGTGTCCGCCGGTTTGATGATGGCCATGCTCGCGACGAGAATCGTGCCCACAATCATTGCGGCAATGTGGATCGGTCGCATCGTTGCCCGCGACTTGAATTCAAACAACAAGAGCGGGATGATCCCTAAAATCAAGCCGATAAAGAAAAACTGCGTCGGGGCATGGTAGTTCAGCAATAAAAACTCGATGACGCGGCTGAGCCCTAAAATCGCCCCGCCCATTCCGATGGCGAGCGGAATCAAGAACCCGATATGTTTTTTCCAGTGCCGGCTAAACACACCGCTAATCGCTTCAATCAACCGGTCATAAATCCCTAAAATGACTGCAATCGTGCCGCCGCTGACGCCAGGGATCAAATCACTCGTCCCCATCGCCATGCCGCGTAGTATATTTTTCCATTCCATAAATGCGTAAGCTCCTTTGTTCGCTAGTTCAGTTCAAGCATTCAGTATAGCCGAGAACACCAATTCATGCATCGGTTTCAAGACCGAGAAAACGGACTTTCGTCCGTTCTCACACTTCGAGCGCCATATAGTCGAATCGAGCACCTGAAATATCAATTTCTTTCTCTTTTTGAAAACCGAGCCGTTCGTACAGTCGGGCCGCGGCCGGATTAGACTGGTCGACGTTCAATGTGACGACCGGGATACCGGATGCACGGGCATGACCGATGACGTGTCGAATCAAGTTCGTCCCGATCCCGCGACCGCCAAAACGGGTGTCGACCGCGACCGAGTCGATATATAAGACGTTCCCTTCTGTCTCGACATCGAGTTGTCCGATTTGGCCAGCTTGCAGCAACCAACGTTGAATCGGTTCATCCAGGGCAGCCGCCGCTTCTCCCGGATACGCGATAATAATGCCTGCGATCGTATGGTCGACGTCTGCGACCCAAATGTTTTCATAACTCAAACGATTTGCTGGACGGCTTATCCACATGGCGAGCCGCTCGAGTACTTGCTCTTTCTCCGTCGTCCCGGTAAGCGTGTAGGCGATGTCATGGATGGCCGCATAGACGAGTGGGGCCACGTTTGTTGCCTCTGTTGGTTTAGCTTGTCGAATATTCATCAATATCTCCTCCATCTACCACTTTATCATATTGGCAAAAAGAGTGGGTTTGTCAACGAACGAACTGTGGGATGATACAAACAGAAGGGAGGAAGATCTATGAAAGCTATTTTGACAGGCATGAACGGTACTGTCGCCCCCGTCGTGGCGGCAACGTTACAGCGCCACGGGATCGAACCCGTCGCGTGGGACCGAAACAAAGTATCTACATCGAACGAAAGCGAGATGCGTGATTTCATCGAATCGACCCGGCCCGATTACTTTCTCCATATCGGGATGGGCTCCGTCGAGTGGGCCGAAACGCTGGCAAGACTATGTGGCGAGTATAGAATCCCGTTCCTCTTCACAAGTACCGTCTCTGTCTTCTCGGATGATGTGACGGGTCCGATCACACCGGACACGCCACCTGACGCTAAAGACGAGTACGGATCTTACAAACGGGCGTGCGAGCAAGCCATCGCCCGTGCCAACCCTGGCGCCCAGATCGTCCGTCTCGGATGGCAAATCGGTGACAACGCCGGTTCAAACAATATGATGGACTATCTCGAGACCGAGATGGAACAAAAAGGCGTCATCATCGCGAGCACACATTGGTATCCTTCGTGTTCTTTCTTAGAAGACACGGCCGAGGCACTGTTCAACATCTTGACGAAACGAGGTGCCGGTCTGTATCAATTGAACGGGAATACGAGCCATTCGCTTTACGACATCGCCTCCGCCCTCGCCGAACATCATGATCGTCCTTGGCGCATCGAGCAGGCCGACGAACCGAAACGTGACAATCGCATGGTCGATACGAATATCACCATTCAACCGATCACAAAACGATTAGCGCTTCACAGAAAATGAACCACCCGTTCGGGTGGTTCATTTTTCATGTGCGTCGTTCGATCTCGGTCAACACGAGTTTGCTTTTCGGCAAACTTGGTAAATCGACAAAACTATAGCTCAAATCTTGTGGTGGCACGGTATAACGATAGCGGTTCAAGAAGACATCGATCGTCTCTTTCATGACGGCAATCGTCACGTGTTCACCGGCACAGCGATGCCCGAAGTCAGCATCGCCCCCACCTTGGGGAATAAATGTGAACGGACTTTCTTTCCAATCGTTGAACCGTTCTGGCATAAATTGCTCCGGTTCGTCCCAGTGCGCAGGGTCGTGATTCGTCCCATACAAATCGAGCAAAACGAGCGTTCCTTCTTCAAACGCGTACCCGTCCCACTCAAAATCTTGTTTGACTCTTGCTGCCGTCACTGGGAAGAACGGATAGAAGCGGCGAACTTCTTGCACGAACCACGTCGGATTGACCGAACCGGCAACAAGCTTAGCTCGCGCTTCTGGGAATTGATGGAGCGCGAGCACGGTGAAGAGGACGTAAATCGACACAGCGACGGTCGGTCTCAAAATGTTGATGACTTCGACGGCAACAACGTCCGCCGGCAACAGTTCCCCTGTCTCGTCGCGATGCCAAGAGAACTCGTACAAGGCCGTCTTCTCGTTCGGTAACAAGCGGTTCGTCCGTACTTCTTCGACCATCTCTCGGATCCACGCCTCGGCCGAGGAACGGGCTTGACGTCCTCGGAAGTGTTTCGGTCCTAGCGCCGTTCCCGATTCGAACAACAGACGCATCTCATTCGTACGCTTCTCGACTTCTGCTTCGGCGAGCGGGACGCCTGCCCACTCGCAAACGGCACGCATGAGCACTTCTTGAGCCGTGTCATATAAGACGATCTCTCCGGTAGCGCGGTCGAGGGCACGTTCCCATTCTCGACTGACGAGCCGCGTCAACCGGTCGATATTTCCAGGGAACATAAGTGACATGAACATCCGTTTGCGGTGCGTATGGGCTGGCCCATCAAGCGTCTGGACCCCATCCTCACCGAACAACGTCTTCAAGAGACGTTTCGGTGCCGCATCTTCACGGACAAAACGTTCGGCATCATAGAACAATTCAGCCCCGTCTTCCCCTCCTAGACAGATGGCCCGCTCCCCGAGCAGCCTCGTCTCGAATATGTTCGACTGGAACCCTTTCCGGCGATTCGGGACGAAATGGTAACCCTCTCGTAAGAAATCAACGCTATGATCGAGTCCTTGTTCTTTAGGTATCGGTCTTGTCATTTCCTTCACCCTTTCTTTCACAGACTATAAAGGATGTTCCCTCCTCCGTCACGAACAAACCTATAGAAGAAAGGAGTGGTCCGATGCTCTCATTCATTTTGACATTCCGGCGCATGTTTCGCGGAATCTGGCGGGGGTTAAAAGAACCTGAGTTTCAAGTATTGTTCAGCCTCGCTTTCCTCACCATCTTGTCCGGCACGTTGTTTTACGTCCGCTACGAAGATTTACGATGGCTCGATTCGCTCTACTTCAGCGTCATCACGCTGACGACGATCGGCTATGGTGATTTTGTGCCGTCGACCGACCTCGGGAAAGTGTTCACGATCGGCTACGTCATCACAGGCGTCGGCATCATGGTCGGTTTTGTCACCCAAGTGTTCAACCACTTGCAGCAAGCCCGCCTCGAAGAAGTGAAAAAGAAAAAAACGCCACCGTCCGAGTAGGAAGGTGGCGTTCGTTCGTCATGACGCCTTTCGATTGCGATTTTCAAGCGCGAGCTGTTGATTGAACCGTTTCGTCTCGGCGATGACGACACCTGACAAGAACAACAGGCCGATCAAGTTCGGGATGGCCATCAAGCCGTTGAAGACGTCTGATAACGCCCATACCAAATTGAGGTTCGTTGTCATGGCGCCAAGACCAGCGACGAGGACGAAGGCGATCCGATACGGAATGATCGACTTTTGACCAAACAAGTAATGGATCGAGCGTTCCCCGTAATACGACCAACCGAGAACGGTCGAATACGCGAACATGACGAGACCGATTGTGACGACGTAGCGGCCGAACGGTCCGAGGAACTGTTCGAACGTGGCCACCGTCAAGTCGACCCCTTCGAGCCCAGACCCGATCTGTCCACCCATGACGAGTGTGATCCCCGTGATCGAACAGACGATGAGCGTGTCGAGGAAGACTTGAGTCATCGAGACGAGCGCTTGCCGTCCCGGCATATCCGTTTTCGCGGCCGCTGCCGCGATCGGTGCCGAACCAAGTCCTGCCTCGTTCGAGAAGACCCCTCGTGCGACACCGTAACGGATCGCCGCACCGATAGCCCCACCACCGATTGCCTCGGCACTGAACGTGCTGCTGAAGATGAGCGCGATCGCATCCGGGATGAGCGTGTAGTTCATGACCATGATGATGAGCCCGCTGCCCAGATAGAAGATGATCATAATCGGGACGAAGAGGCTGACGACACGACCGATTGATTTGACTCCTCCGAGAATGACGGCACCCGTGAACACCATCACTAAAATCCCGGACACGTAGAGTGGGACGTCAAACGTCGACTTGAGCGCCAAGGCGACAGAGTTCGTCTGAACCCCGTTCCCGATGCCGAACGCCGCGAGCGAAGCAAACGCCGCGAACAAGACGGCGAGCCAGCGTTGTTTCAATCCACGTTCCAAATAGTACATCGGCCCTCCGGCCATCTGCCCCCGTTCGTCGGTTACCCGGTATTTGACGGCGAGCACGGCCTCGGCATATTTTGTCGCCATCCCAAAGAAACCGGACAGCCACATCCAGACAATCGCACCCGGTCCCCCGAGCACGACAGCCGTGGCGACACCGACGATATTCCCCGTACCGACGGTCGCCGCAAGAGCGGTCATGAGTGCTTGGAAGTGACTAATGTCCCCTCGTGACGTCTTGTCTTGGTTTTTCGAGAAGGCGAGTTTTAATGCGTAAGGCAGTTTTGTGATTTGAAGGCCACCTAACCGTACTGTCAAATAAACGCCTGTCCCCACAAGCAAAATCAACAGCGGCGGTCCCCACACAAAGTCTGAAATCGTACCGATGAGTTCACTGAACGATTGACTCATGCTGAAATCCCCTTTCCCCTTATGTAATGGTACACCTCTATTTTTTCAGAATACTTGGAACATTGTCAAAAGTATTGTACTAAAACAAAGGTTCACGCGCGGACCTGTACCTAAAACAGCGAGACGTCGATTAGACGTCTCGCTGTGATGGGGGTTTCTCTCGTTGTAGCGGTGCTTTCCAGTCAAACTCGTCCGGCACATAGTCGAGTCCGCCCGAGTGGAACGGCTGACAGCGCATCAGACGTCGTGCGGTCAAATAGCCTCCCTTGACCGCACCGTGTTTCTCAATCGCTTCAATCCCATAATGGGAACAGGTCGGATAAAATCGACACGTCGGTGGCTTTAACGGTGAGATGAACCGTTGATACCCTTGGATTCCGCGCACTAAAATTCGTCTCAAGTTCCTCGCCTCGCTCGCTTATTTTATTGCCATCATAGCTCGTCAAACACGAAATGTCACTTCCGTCGCTTTCATTTGTCGAGTATATTCCTTTACTTTTTATATTTCCTTTCTTTTACAATTTGAGCACGTGAGGCGATATTCGGTGAAACATTTGTTATGATAGGCACCATGTACTAGACCGAATCTATATGAAGAGGTGACGAAAATGAATTTATTAATGGTAGGAGCAGGATCAATGAGCGAGGCCCTCGTCCGAGGTTGGATCGACTCCGGTCTTTCACCAGAGTCCATCACGATGACGAACCGGAGTGACCGGGCTCGATTGGACCAACTACACAACGAACTCGGCGTCCAAGTCGTTGAAGAAGAGGACGTGAACGCTTATGATATCGTCGTCCTGGCGATGCAACCAGACGGTGTGCTCCCGTACGTGCGCTCGAAGACGTGGACGGCCCCACTCCTCGTCTCTGTCGCAGCCCATATCGAGCCGGCGGAACTCGAGGCCGCCTCAGGGCTTCCTGCCGTGTGCGCGATGCCGAACACGCCAGTCGCATTCCGAGACGGGATGACGGGCCTTTGGTTCGGACCGGAAACAGACGAGTCTGTGCGCGCGACAACGACCGCTCTTTTCGAACGGGTCGGGCGAACGGCCGTGACGGACGCAAAAACAATGTCCGCCTTCATGGCAGCAGCCGGATGTAGCCCAGCGTTCTTCTATGAGATCGTCGGATCGATGACACCGGTCTTGACCGACGCTGGATTTGACGAGGCGACGGCCCGACAAATCGTCGCCCAAGCGATGAAAGGATCTGCCGAGCTGTTACTTCACGAATCGCGTCAAACCGACGAATTGATTGCGGACGTAGCCGCGCCAGGAGGTCCGACCGATCGTGGTGTCGGCGTACTGCGTGCTCGCGACTTGTCCGACGTCATGTCCTCGGCATTGCGTGAAAGTGCGAAAGAAGGTCATGAATCAGTCGACACAACGATCGACAGAGTGTAAGCGATGCTTACGCTCTTTTTTTGTTTGTAGACGATAAGCGTTCACAAAGTCGATACTTTTCCCCGACGCCGTGCATGATATGCTAGCAAATGAGAAATATTATCATTTGACCAAATTGGAGAGATTTAACAATAGTAGGCGAGATTTCTCCCTCCTCTAAGCGTCTCGGGGCGAAGCCCAGCGTAGGTGGGAGATGAATCGCCTGTGTTAGCAAGATTGTATGTGCTTGGTATAATGGATGTAACCAATCAAAAGGACTGAACTATCAATGAAAATGGATACAAAT
>WPCK01086776.1_pt1 | contig 31215 bp, 19 predicted proteins | sample 5399851 | NCBI WGS metagenome assembly WPCK01 (sample SAMN12869471, study PRJNA574797) | sludge metagenome | isolation source: wastewater treatment of pH11 | place: China:Beijing | collected 2019-05-20 | reverse complement strand
GGTGGCACGGGCGTGTCGCCCGTGCTGGCCGGTAGAACCACCTGCCCAGTTTCACTTATCACGTTCTGTCGCCGCGAACCGTTCCACGGGGGACATTGCGCAAAAAAAAAGCGGCCCCGAGGACATCCTGTCGTGGGGCCGCTCTTGCCAACCCAAGGCGAGAGGGCGAATCAACGATTACCTTCCCGCTGGACCTGGCGACGTTGGTGAGTTGTTGTTTCTTTACACTCCGTGGATGGTTTCTATTCGGTCTGCGATGCGATCCCGCGGCCGCTAGGCGGCCTCTCGTCTTGAGATCCGCGGGTCGGCCGAGTGCTTGAGCTCTTCTCGCAACACCACCACGTCGGGGGGCGCTTCGATTCCGATCCGCACTTTGTCGCCCGACACCCGTACTACCGTTAAGACGATGGAATCACCCAAGCGTATCCGTTCGGCCTGCTTGCGAGAAAGAACCAGCATAGCGGTGGACCTCCGTGTATGTTTCAAAGGCAATTCGTTGCCGAATCACCTTTTCATGCGAATTGGAATCTTGCGATGGATTGTGCCGACTTGCGAAATCTGTCTCTATCGTTGAAGTGACGCGCCTTTGGGAACTTGGGCCTTGGTGACCGACTGCTGATTGCTTCGTTGGTTATGAGTCCCAGGATGGCCGATGCCGGCGAGCTGGGGTGCCTCCACAAGTTGAATCTTCAGAAATCGTTCGCCCGAGGAGCCGTAGAACAAAAGGGTATTGGTCTCGGTCTCCCAGACACTGGAATACTGAACACGCCGGGGCCCCTGGACACAAAACAGTATGCCGCAAGGACGCGACCTCTTCGTAAGGATCCGCTCCGTCATCGGAAACGCGCCGGGCTCCAGCTGGTCGTACCCGCACAGTGTGTCGTATACCAGCTCTCTCAAGTCCTGCAGGCTTGTCACGTGGGTTTCCTGCGCCAACATGGGTGCGAGGGTCTCCTTGTTGCGCAACACGTGTCAAACTTTTCGTCGTGCGAAGGCTTTTCCCTTCGCGGCGACCTGCGATACTACGAAGTATCGGCAATCTGCAAAGGGCAATTTAACATGGGAATAATACACAATTTCAAATGTCTGGGAAATGTGATTCGGCGACCGGCGATGACGTATTTCCGACCGACCGGGCGCGACGTCCGGCCAGATCGATCGATTTCGATGGGATTTCCGAATCGGATGGGCGCGAATTGGCAAATACTCGCTTCTTCTTATGAAGTTCGATACCACCACGGGGCGGTTTTCGCACCGGTCCTGGGTCGTGCCCCTTTGGCCTGGGCATACGTCGAGGATATCCCCCATGTGTCGCTACGGGGATCCCCGGTTCCCGCAGCCGTTTCCGTGGCCAGGCTGAATTTGGTGGCCCAGCCCCGGGACTGCAATTATGATGGGGCCATCCGTTGAGACGTAAGGCCGTTTTGTGCCTATACGAGAACTGCCCCTCCGCCCAACGCCGTGACCGATTTTCTTGCCGCGCGTATTTTTTCATGGGCTTATGCATCGGACGGGCATCTGCGAATACTGGGAGACGCCATGAAAACGTATCCGCGAATTTGTGTCTGCGGCCTGCTGGCCTCCGCTGTGATGTTTGCCGGCGCGAGGGGGGAAACGCGCTTGCTGCGATTTCCGGATATCCATGAAGACCAGCTCGTCTTTTGTCATGGGGGCGACCTGTGGCGAGTAGCGGCGGATGGTGGGCTGGCGGCTCGCGTCACTGCCCATCCGGGACTGGAGGTCTTTCCCAAGTTCTCACCCGATGGCAAGCAGATCGCGTTCACGGGCCAGTACGACGGGGATGAGCAGGTCTATCTGGTCGATTCCCTGGGGGGCGTTCCGAGTCAGTTGACCTTCTATCCTGCGCGAGGCCCGTTGCCTGACCGATGGGGGTATGACAATCAGGTCTATGGCTGGACTTCGGATGGTACGGCCGTCTTGTTTCGGTCGATGCGTTACGCCTGGGGACTGACCGACACGCGTCTCTTCACGGCGGCGGTCCGGGGTGGGTTGCCCGAGCCGCTTCCGATGAGGGTCTCGGGTGGAGGAGACTTTTCCCCGGACGGGACGCGGGTCGTGTTCTCACCGCTGACGAGGGACTTTCGCACCTGGAAGCGCTATCAAGGGGGCTGGGCCCAGGACCTGTTCATGTTCGATCTGGGGACGAGTGAATTCCGGCAGATCACCGATCACGCGCGTACCGATCGCGATCCGATGTGGATCGGCGACGACATCTACTTTGCATCGGATCGGGACGGCACGCTGAATCTATTCCGTTATCACGTGCCGGATCAATCGACGTCACAGGTCACGCATTTCCACAAGTTTGACGTCCGGTGGCCCAGCAAGGGTGGGGACCAGATTGTGTACGAGCTGAATGGCACCTTGCGGGTCCTGGATACGGCTCGCGGAAAATCGCGACGGGTGGCGGTGACCGTACCCACGGACGGCCTGGCATTGCGGCCCCATCGCGTTGCTGCCGCCGGGGCGCTGGAGGATTTCGACCTCAGCCCGCATGGGAAACGTGTCGCGATCGCGGCGCGGGGGGACGTCTTCTCCGTTCCCGTGGAAAAAGGCCCAACGCGCAACCTGACCCGCAGTTCGGGGGACCACGACAAGTGGGTTGCCTGGTCCCCCGACGGATCCCGGATCGCTTACTTGTCTGACGCCAGCGGAGAAGAAGAAATCTATGTCATCGATCAAAAGGGGAATGGAACGCCTCGCCGTATTACCCACGACGGGCGCGTCATGCGGTATCGGCCCGTCTGGTCTCACGCGGGCAAGCACCTGGCGTTCAGCGACAAAGATGGCAAGCTTTGGGTCGTCGAAGTGAGTTCCGGCGAATCGCAGCAGGTTGCGGACAATCCTGAAGGACAATTGCTCGATTACGTCTGGTCCCCCTGCGACGGCTACCTGGCCTTCACGATGGGGAATCCCAACGACTTGAATTCGATCTTCATTTGGGATCGGCAGGCCAGGGAGCTCCATCGGGTGGGAGATGGCCAATTCAACGACTTCAATCCAGCCTGGGACCCCCAGGGAAAGTACCTCTATTTCTTGAGTGATCGCGAGTTCGCTCCACTGATCGACTCGCGCGAATGGAACTACGTGCAAGACCGCGAAACGGCCATTTTCGCCCTGGCGCTTCGCCGCGACGTGCCTCATCCCTTCCCGCCAGAGAGTGACGAAGAGTCCGTGAAGCCAGGCAAGTCCGCCAAGTCCGCCAGGTCCGAAGCGTCGACCCCGTCGGCACCTTCCCCGCCGGAGTCCCCTCTCGACGTGGTCCTGGCGTTCTTTGAGGACGACGGTTCCTCCAAGAAGGCGACCGCGGGCACGATCGATTTCGAGGGACTGGCGGATCGCGTGGCACGCGTACCGGTACCGGCCGACAACCTGTCCGGTTTGACGGCACTCTCTGGCCATCTGCTCTTCCTGCGCAGCGGTCCGTTCTATTACGGTCGCCCGTCGGACCGTCGGCCTGACCTGCGCGTCTTTTCCCTGAAGGACCGCCAGGAGCGTACTTTGGCGGAGTCGGCCGGTGATTACTCCATCTCGCACCATGGTCGCAAGGTCCTGGTGCGGGGCGAATCGGGCCTCCAACTCTTGGATGTCGCGCGCCAGGGCGACGCATCCAAACCGAAAGTGGTCTCCCTGGACACGCTCTCCGTGACCGTGGACCCGCGCCAGGAATGGCGGCAGATTTTCCGCGAAATCTGGAGGCGATTTCGCGATTTCTTCTATGTCGAGAATATGCACGGCTACGACTGGGAGGCCCTCTACCAACAGTACGAACCCCTGCTGCAACATGTCTCCCATCGATCCGACTTGAACTATGTCATCGGCGAAATGATCGCGGAATTGAATGTAGGGCACGCCTACAACACCGGGGGCGATTTTGATCGGCCTCGCCGCCCCGACATTGCATTGCCGGGCGCGGTCTTCGAGCTCGATCGTAAGGCCCAGCGATACCGAATCGCCAAGATCTATCGTGGCGATAACCACGAAACCCATTACCGGTCCCCTTTAACCGAAGTGGGGATCGATGTCTCGGTAGGAGATTACGTACTCCAGATCGATGGCGAAGAACTGACCGCGGAAAAGAACCCCTACGAACTGCTGCGGTTCAAGGCTGGCAACAGCGTGACGTTTCGCGTCAACGAACAACCGCAGAACAAGGGTGCTCGCGACATCACGTTCCAGCCCCTCGCTGATGAAGCCGACCTGATCTATCTGGACATGGTGCTGAGCAACCGGGCGAAGGTCGCGGAAGCCACCGACGGCCAGGTCGGCTACATCCACCTGCCCGACATGGGTGAAGCGGGAATTCGAGAATTCAACAAGTGGTTCTACGGGCAAATTCGCAAGAAAGGGCTGATCATCGACGTCCGCACCAATGGCGGGGGCAACGTTTCGCAAATGATCCTGGAGCGCTTAGGTCGCAAACTGCTAGCCACCGGGTTTCCGCGAACCGACGACACGACGAATACGTACCCCTACACCGTCTTTCATGGCGAGCTGGTCTGTCTGCTGGATGAGGACTCGGCTTCGGATGGCGATATCTTCCCTGCCATGTTCCGGCAGGCCGGCCTGGGTCCACTCATCGGCAAGAGGTCCTGGGGCGGCGTCACGGGAATCACCAATCGCGGTACCCTGATCGACGGCGGCAGTGTCTCTGTCCCCGAATTCGGCTTCGCGTCTGCGGAGGGCAAGTGGATCATCGAGGGAGAGGGGGTCGTCCCGGACATCGAGGTCGAAAACGATCCGAAGTCCTTGATCGAGGGGCGTGACCCGCAGTTGGAACGGGGCATTCGCGAGATTGAACGGGCGATTCAGCAAGCATCCAAATCCTTGCCCAATCGGCCCAAACCTCCTGTCAAGACGACACGCTCCTGACCACGTCGTCCAGGGGACGTGTCCACGCTACCATGGCACAGCTGGCGGACCGGTGTCGAGTTGACACTTTCAAACCGTCACGCCTATTATCGCCGGTGCAAGGGGCGAAACGGGGTTTCCATGTCCTGGCTTGAAGGCCTGAAACACGTCGTTCGTGAAGACGAACCCTTGGCGCCCCACTGCTGGTTGGGGATTGGTGGGTCCGCGGAGTTCTTCGCCGAGCCCACCAGCGTGGAGGAGCTGCAGCGGATTGTGCAACGGAGCGCCGCCGAAAAGCGCCCGCTGCGGGTGATTGGCAGCGGTTCCAATGTGCTCGTGCATGACCACGGAGTTCCGGGGGTCGTGTTGCATTTGATCGCGCCGGCCTTCAGTCCCATCGAGGTACATGGCCAACAGGTGAGCGCGGGGGGTGGCGCCTACCTGGGTCCGCTCATCTCGACGTGCGTCCGGGAAGGGCTGGCGGGTTTGGAGCCGCTCGTGGGAATCCCTGGAACCGTGGGAGGCGGCCTGCACGGGAATGCGGGGGATCGGTCCACGGACATCGGCAGCTACCTGGCCCAGGCTACGGTCATGACCTCGCAGGGCGACATCGTAACCCGAGGGCGGCAAGAAATTCAGTTCGGCTATCGAGAAAGTGGTCTCGATGAACTGGTGATCCTGGATGCCACGTTCACGCTCGAACCGGAGGACCGCACGGAGTTGACACGCCGCCTGCAGAAGCTGTGGATTGTCCGTCGCTCGAGGGAACCCACGCGGGACAAGCGAGCGGTCTGCCTGTTCCAGGATCCTCAAAGTGCGACGGCGAGCGAAGTCATCGAACAGGCAGGGCTCAAGGGGGCCACGGTGGGGGGCGCCGGACTCTACGAACGCGACCTGAACTTCGTTACGGCGGCGCCGGAAGCGTCGTCGGACGACGTCATCCAGCTGATGGAACTCGTTCGCGATCGAGTCAGTCATCGGACGGGAATTGAATTGGAACCGGCCCTCCAAGTCTGGTAGCCGGAACGATCACAAGGATGTGACCTATGGGCAGCAGGACAGAGAAGCCCTCGCATACCACACCCGAACGGGCCATCTCGACCTCGGCCCGCACGGTCTGGACCTGCCTGGCGGTTCTGGCGTGTCTGGGCCTGATGACGCACCTGGTGTGGCGGCAATTTGGACCGCGTATTCAGGCGGCCCGCGCAGGTTATATTCGTGAGGAATCGATTGAGATCCCCCCCTTGCCCCGCTGGATACGCAGCGACGTCCGCGCCGAGGCGGTGCGGCAAGGGAGCCTCACGCAGTATTCCATTGCCCATGTCGACCTGACCTGGCGTGTGGCGGAGGCCTTCCAGATGCACTCCTGGGTCGCGCGGGTCCGCCGCGCGTACAAGAAGCCCCCCTCCCGCGTGATTGTCGACCTGGTCTACCGCAAGCCAGTCGCTATGGTGGAAGTCGCCGATCCATCCGGCACCCGCGGTCTCTTTCCCGTCGATGCGTTCGGCTATTTCCTCCCCCCTCAAGATTTCATGCCCGCCGCACAGCCCGTGGTTCCCATCACCGATTTTCCACGACTGCGAGCCGACCATACCTACCCCGCGGGGGTCCCGGGAACACCCTGGGGCGACGTGCGGATCCACCAAGGCGCCGTGGTGGCCGATTACCTGCAGCGGCATTGGAAGCGCTTGGGGCTCTATGAGATCGTCGGGGTGCGAGGGCGTCGCGAGGGGGTCGACCCGGGGACTCCCACGTTTGAAGTGCGCACCGCCAAACAGACGGTTGTCCTCTGGGGACATGCACCTGGCGAAGAAGTCAACGGAGAAGCCACAGCTGACAAAAAACTGGCACTCCTGGCCGACTTCTTCCAGCAGCACGGCACACTCGACGCGGTCCAATCCGACCAGACCATCGACGTGCGCCACATCTCGGGACTGGAAGTGGCCACCGTGGGGCGGCAACTCCGCTGATGCGAGTCGCACACACAACACCTCAGGACCGAGTTATCGTGGCTAACCACCGTTGATCCATCGCGCACGGTCAATTAGTTATTGAGCAGGAAGTTCAACCGGAAGTTGCTGATGAAGAAGTTCCCGATCAGCTCGATCGGCGTATATTCCAGCACAATGAAGTCCCCTTCCTCGATCCGTATCCGCTCCGACGCGTCAATCACGGCCCGCCGGAGGTTGATCTCGATGGCCACCTGCTCACCGCACATTTCACGGACCACGATCAGGCGCGATGCGGGAATCAGCGGGGAAAATCGGCCCGACGTACCACTGCCAAGGAGTCCATCTCCCGACGACGCACCGGCGGAAGCACCTGGATTGCCCCCCGCCAGCGAAATCGCCTGCAGGACGTCGACGTCGTAATCACGCGGCAAAGGCCACTGGCCCGCAGGCAACAACCCTCCCGTGTAAAACACCTCCGTCTCGCGAGAGCGCACGAACACGATGTCCCCGGAATAGAGCAAGATATCCTCCTCCGACAACTGCACGATCGGGTCACGGGGCCCCACGCGCAGTGGGATCTTGATGACGTTCGGGTGCGACATCATCTGCTGCTGATACTGCGGATCGTTGAGGCAGGACATGTACTGGTCCCGCTCCTCGGGATTGTGGAAGGCCCCGCGGAGAATAATGACTTCGTTTTTCGCATCACTGCCGGGTAACCCCCCGGTCTCGCTCAGGGCGTGCAATACGTCATTCTCATAGGCCTTCAGTTCCACGGGTGTGGTCTGGCCCTGCCCGGTTTCCTCCAGCGCCAATTGCAAGGCCAGGCTGCGAGGGTTGTTGCCCAGTCGGATCCCGGGGGTGTCACTCGTATTGTCCTCGCGAACCACCAGCACGTGGTAAGTCCGCGGCCGCATGAGGGTCACAATGATCCGCTCGCGATCCGGTTTGAGTATTTTCCTGGTATTGTAGGTCTCGCGGATCTTCTGCTCGGCTTCCGGCAACGTCAGTCCCTTGACCGATATGGGAGCCACCAGCGGCAGTGAGATCGACCCATCCTCGCGAACCGGTACCGGGAATCCAATCGCCGGCGGCACGTCTTCACCCGCCTCGGGAAAATGGACCGGCGGCGGCTCATCCTTCGTCCCCAGAACCCCCTCGATGTAAATGCCCAGGACGTCGCGTGCGTCCAAGCGATACGCTTCCGGCGGCTCCTGCCGAAGCCTCAGAAAATTGATGGGCTCCTTGTCCGTGCGCGATTCCTTGTAGCCATTGCCCACGCAATACCCGGGAACCGTATTCCGGTAGACCGAACAGCCGGACGTGGCCGTCAGTCCGACCAAGCCAAGTACGGCCACGAAGACGAGCGCTCTGGGACGCATCATGTCTCTCGATTCCTTTCCGCCAACCGTCGACCGGTGGTTCGCAGCAAGTTTTCCATCCATGCGGGTTGTACGGGACGTACCCGTTCCAACGATAGTTTCGGTCTTGCCGGAGAATCGGACGGGCGCTACCGCCAAAAGCAGAAAATTGAGAACGTCACGCAGTCTTTGCGCAACCTGCCCAGATTCGCGCGTGATGTTGGACCGCTTGCCGGTCAGCGCCTTGATAGAAAACCGATCGATCGCTGGGCGCTGCTAGCGGTTTCGACGACCGAACTGACCGCTCTTGCCGCGGCACGGAATGCCCGCAGCTCGAGGTACGAGCGGCCGGGGAGGGGGGCCGGAGTTGAGAAACCTTAAAGAGAGCCGAGGGCTGCTCCGGTCGACCGGAGCTGGCGGGAAATGACGATTCTGCCACCGAGAGCAATAGAGGCGCCGCCCGGATTCGAACCGGGGCATCGCGGATTTGCAATCCGCTCCCTTAGCCACTTGGGTACGGCGCCATGCTGGGAAGGTTAGAAAATCTCGAAACTCTGGTCAAGTGGAACCCTTTGGACGGGGATTACCGTATCCCGTTCCGGCCCCCATCGGGGTCGCCTCCCGACCCCAGGAACACGTCCACAGATGGCGATTAGCGCTATTGCTTCGGATTTCGCACCTGCACCCGTCGCGTCAACGCAGATCAAGCTGGCACGGTCGGCGGTTCGATTCCAAACCGGGGACCAGGACGAAAATACCATCATGCCAAGGGAGGGACTCAACATGCGGTGGACGAGCTGGTTGTTCCTCATGCGGTCGGCCGCTTCGCTGGATCACCATGCCGACCGGATAACGGACGGATGCGAGGAATGGGCCTGGACCCTGGTGGAACGCCGCGCCCTGTGGCTTTCGCCTCGTGAACTGCGGGGCTACATCCGCGCGCGAACGCGTGCTCGATTGGAACAGGAAGTCGCGCGGCGCTGCCTCCAGTCGCCAGAACTCGCTCGCCGAACGGATCAACTGATCGTTCTGGTCGCCGATCGGTTGCTGGACCGGGTCATTCAGCGTGCTTCCATGGCCCAGGCGCTGTTGCCCACCCGGCTCGCCGCGTAACACGGGGCCTAGAACTGCAGCCCCAGGCGCAACATCACCGTGTCACTCAGGCCGGTACTGTCCGAGGGCACTTGTCGGAAGACGACTTCACGGTCGAAGACGTAGCCCACTTCAAAGACACCATCCAGGCCATTCAGACGATCCCAGTCGAATCCCGCAAAGATACGGATGTCGTTGATATCGATCTGATCGCTCATATCCAACAGGGGCGGGCTGCGGCGATCAATGGTCCAGGAGCTGAGCCCGTATTCCCCCCCCACGAGCCACCAGACGTCCGTATTGCCGAAGGTCTTCCAGTACCGAGACAGCCTCGGCCTGGGAAAATAGATGTCGAAGCGGGTCTGTGGGTTCGGTTCCCAAAGGACGCCACCCGCCGGCAGGATCTTGATGTCGACGCGATCGAGGTATTCCACGCCAAGTTTCACGGCCATGGTGGGTGAGAGCTGGACCACACCGAGCCCCACCCCCGTGATGCGAATGCTGTCGTTGGTCACGGTGTCGAAGTCGCTGTACACCCCAACGCGAACACTCAGGTCCGCGGACGTGTGATTCGTCAGACGCGGCTTCCAGGCGGTGTCGAGATAGGCGCTATAGAGTTGCGGCGGCAAGTCGGCCGATGTGTTCTGTGGTCCACTGAGGAAATCAAAGATAAAGCCCGGCATCAACCGGAGCCCGCTGGTATTGCTGGCGAAGCGTTTCAGACGCAAAGTGGTGAAGATCTCGACTTCATTGATTTGCAGTTGCTCACCCCCATCCCCTGCCAACCAGGTATAAACGGCTCCCGTATCCTGAAACAGCCGCTCTGGCTGCGACGTCGACAGGCCATCGGGAAAGATGGGGACCGGACCGGGCGTCGGCGTCGGACCAAAATAGGGAGACGGGGCCGTCGTGCCAAAGCCCGGCGGTGCGACCGGTGTGAAAGTCGGAGCCAGGGTGGGCGGCACATTGGCCGGCGGCAAAACCGATCCCCCCGGCCAGGTTGGTGTTGGGGGTAAGGGGAGCGTCGGCTGCGGAAAACTCCAAGGGGCCGCAGGGGCCCCCAGGGGTGCTGCCGCCGGTGGATTGAGCAGGACTCCCGGCGGTGCCAGCGGCGCCAGCGGCGCCGTGGCCGCATACGGATCAAAGGGCTGCAGCTGGCTCGTCAGGCTGGCCCCCGGAGGTATCGGCGTCCAAACCGGTCCGGCCGGAATGGGCGAACCCACCACCCCGGCGGTGCCGACGTCTCCCGGCAAACGCACACGACTCTGCGCCTGCAGCACCACAGGGTCCGCCAGCGCAAGCACGAACAGCAACCGGTAGTGTCGGGAGAGAACGGATTTCACGACGAGACCGACCAGAAGCGATGGCAGGGCAGAAGGATGAGCCGACGACCGCCCGTCGGGCGGGAGTCGAACGGAGGCTCATACCGATGCCTGGCCAGGTCGGTCAAGGCCGAAACTTCATTCGTATTGAATCAGACTGACAACCCGACGTGGCCGAATGCGTTCCGCCCCACCCAGTGCCAGCAATTCGATCAGGAACGCGCAGGCAACGACGCTGGCGCCGGCCCGTTCCACCAGCTGACAGCAGGCCTGGACCGTTCCGCCCGTTGCCAGCAAGTCGTCGACCACCAGCACGCGATCGCCGGCCGATACGCCATCGATATGCATTTCCAGCGTGTCGGTCCCGTATTCGAGATCGTAATGGAACGAATGCTTGGTACCAGGAAGCTTCCCCGGTTTGCGTATGGGCACAAAGCCCACTCCCAGGCGAAGGGCCAGAGGCGCCGCGAAGATAAACCCACGCGCCTCGGCGGCCACGATGGCATCCAGCCGCTCCCCGGAGAATTGGGCCGACAGGCGATCCATCGCCAGGGAAAATGCCTCCGGCGCGGCCAACAAGGGAGTGATGTCACGGAACATGATTCCCGGTTTAGGAAAATCGGGAATGTCGCGTACGTACTTGGTGAGGTCGAGTCCTGCACTGGGAGTCATCGTCACCTCAGTTCATCCGAGCCTCAATTCCCCCGTTCTCAATTCCGTCGGACAGTTTGGCCAAGGCCTCCGTCTCGATCTGTCGCACACGTTCACGCGTCAGATTGAGACGTTCGCCGATTTCCTTCAATGTGTGGGGTTCGCAGTCATCCAGTCCAAACCGCATCCGCAGCACGGTGGCTTCCCGAGGGTCCATGAGCTGCATCATTTCGCGGACGTGCGCCAGGACGTCATGTTCCAGGAGCTCGTCTTCCGGGGTCTTTAGACGTTCATCCGTAACCACGTCCCCCAGCGACCAGCCAATTTCCGTCTGCTCGGTCTGGGGAGTTGCGTTGTAGATTTTGATGGCCTTCTTGACGATCGGCAACTTTTTCTTGGCCAGCCCCAGGACGCGAGCCACCTCTTCCGGCGTGGGACTCCGGCCCAGCTCCTCGGTCAGTCGCGATGTGGCTCGCCGCCACTTGGAAAGCAATTCCACCATATAGGCGGGGATGCGGATCGTCTTGCCACAGTTGATCAACGCCCGCTTGATCGATTGCTTGATCCAATAACTGGCATAGGTGCTGAACCGGGTCCCCACGTCGGGATCGAATCCCTCGACCGCCCGCAGCAGGCCCAGGTTGCCCTCTTCGATAAGGTCCTGCAGGCCCAGCCCCTTGCCGGTATAACCGCGGGCAATGTTCACGACCAACCGCAAGTTGGCCCGCACCATTCGATCTCGAGCCGCCACGTCTCCCGCGGCGATGCGATGCGCCAGTTCTTGTTCGTCCGCCGCCGAAAGCAACGCGGTCTCGTTGATTTCGCGAAGGTAGGTCTCCAGGGGAGTCTGTACCGAAGTGGATCCTTCCAACTCGGCTTCCGATACGACACTGCCTCGATGGATGACAGACATGTGATTGCTGCGCCAAGTTTCCACGAAGGGATTCATCGCCACACGGGTCTGAATACTCCATCGACTGCGATCCGTGCCGAACTGTAAAACGCCGTAAGATCAAGGAAATACAGCAGTCGTTTCGGACATTCCTGTAGTTCCGGTTCCAGGGGCGCTTCCGGCTTCGACCTTTACGATCCCGCAGCTGTCAGGAACAATACGGCTGGAGGCTTTCCCTCCCTTGGATCGCGGCTTGAGAGGTTCCGGCATGACAGACGTCCGAATCCTGACCGATGGCGAATCCGTTAAATCCGAACTCGTCGGAATTCCTTCATCGGACATCGACCCGGTGGAAACGAATGAGTGGATGGATTCCCTGCAGTATGTCCTGGAAAGCAGAGGGCCTCAGCGGGCCGCCTACCTGATTCAGGCCCTGTGGAATCGGGCAACGCAGGAAGGGGTCGAGCTTCCCCCCAGTACGGTCACTCCCTATGTGAATACGATTCCCGCGGACTTACAGCCGGCCTACCCTGGCAACCGGGAGATCGAGCGGCGGATCAAGAGCATCACGCGTTGGAACGCCATGGCGATGGTGGTGCGGGCGAACAAACAATTCGACGGGATCGGTGGCCATATCTCCACGTTTGCCTCGGCCGCGACACTCTATGAAGTCGGCTTCAATCATTTTTTCCGGGGACGTGGCAAGGACGGCTACAGCGGCGATCAAATCTATTTCCAGGGGCACGCTTCCCCTGGCATCTACGCGCGGGCCTATCTGGCAGGGCGGCTCAGTGAATCGCATCTCGAGTTTTTTCGACGCGAGCTGCAGCCTCAGGGAGGACTCTCTTCCTATCCCCATCCCTGGCTCATGCCGGACTTTTGGGAATTTCCTACGGTCTCGATGGGGCTCGGCCCCATCATGGCCATCTACCAGGCCCGCTTCAACCGCTACCTGCAGGATCGTGGTATCCAGAACACCGAACCGACGCGGGTCTGGGCTTTCTTGGGGGATGGTGAATGTGACGAGCCAGAGACCCTGGGGGCCATCACCCTGGCATCCCGGGAACAGCTCGATAATCTCATCTTCGTCATCAACTGCAACCTGCAGCGGCTCGATGGCCCCGTACGGGGGAACGGAAAGATCATCCAGGAACTGGAAGGTGCGTTCCGCGGCGCGGGCTGGAACGTGATCAAGGTGATCTGGGGTGAGGAATGGGATGACCTCCTGGACCGGGACAAGTCGGGATTGCTGATCCGCCGCATGGGAGAGGTCGTCGACGGCCAATACCAAAAGTACACCGCCATGCCCGGGGCCTACATCCGCGAGCATTTCTTTGGCAAGTATCCAGAGCTCTTGGAGCTGGTGAAGAACTTCTCCGATGAGAAGCTGGAATCCATGGGGCGCGGCGGCCACGACCCTGAAAAGGTCTACGCAGCGTACAAGCTCGCTTGCGAATCGAAGAACGGCCGTCCGACCGTAATCCTGGCTAAGACCATCAAAGGGTACGGCCTGGGCGAAGTGGGCGAGGGTCGGAATATTGCCCATCAGAAGAAAAAGGCAAACGAAGACGAACTGCGGGCCTTTCGCACCCGCTTCGGTATCCCCATCAACGACGACGACGTGGCCCATGCCCCGTTCTACAAACCCCCCAAGGACAGTACCGAAATCCGCTACTTGCACGAACGGCGTCAGCAACTGGGGGGACTCGTCCCCAGCCGACCACTCTCTTCCCCCACGCTGAAGATCCCCCCACTGGAGGAATATCAAGAATTCCTGACCGGCTCCGGGGATAAGCCCATGTCGACCACCATGGGGTTCGTCCGAGTACTCAGTAAGCTCTGCAAGGACCCCTCCATTGGCAAGTTTATTGTGCCCATCGTGCCCGATGAGTCCCGTACCTTTGGCATGGAAGGCATGTTTCGCCAGGTGGGAATCTACGCCCATGCCGGGCAGCTGTACGAGCCCGTCGATTCCGACCAGTTGATGTACTACAAGGAAGCAGAGGACGGTCAGATTCTCGAAGAGGGAATCACGGAGGCCGGTTCCATGGCATCCTTCATCGCCGCCGGCACCTCCTACGCCCAGCACGGCATCAACATGGTGCCCTTCTTTATTTACTATTCGATGTTTGGCTTTCAGCGAATTGGCGACCTGATCTGGGCCGCCGCCGACATGCGGACGAAGGGGTTTCTGCTCGGCGGCACTGCCGGTCGCACGACACTCAATGGCGAGGGGCTCCAGCACCAGGACGGTCACAGCCTGCTCAATGCCATCGCATTCCCCACGGTCCGATCGTACGATCCCGCGTTTGCCTACGAGACGACCGTCATCGTCTTGGACGGCATGAAGCGCTTGTACGAAAAAGATGAGACCGCGATGTACTACATCACGCTGGTGAATGAGTCGTACCTCATGCCGGCCATGCCACCCGGAGCGGAAGAAGGCATCATCCGAGGAATGTACAAGGTGCAGCGCCGGGATGCCGGTCCCAAGAAGCCCAAGGTGCACCTGTTCGGCAGTGGTGCCATCCTTCGCTGCGTCCTGCAGGCCCAGGAACTGCTCGCCACCCAGTTTGGCATTTCCAGCGACGCCTGGAGCGTCACCAGCTATACGCAGCTCCACCGCGACGCCAGTGATTGCCATCACTGGAACATGCTGCACCCGGAAGCGCCGCCCCGTCAGTCCTACCTGTCGCAGCTCTTTGCACGGGAATCAGGCCCCTTCATTGCCGCTTCGGATTTTGTCGAAGCGCTGATGCAGCAGATCGCTCCGTGGCTCCCCGGGGGACTTGTTGCACTCGGGACCGACGGCTTGGGACGCAGTGACACACGAGAGGCGCTGCGGCGCCATTTTGAGGTCGATGCGGAATGCATTGTCCTGGCGACGCTGTACGAACTTTCACGGCGCGGGACGATACCAACCAAGACCGTCCAAACCGCCCTCCAAACCCTGGGGATCGATCCGGAAAAGGTCAACCCGCTCTATGCCTGACGCGGCCCGCGCTATCGCGATCGCCCCTTTCCGGCTCGCTCGCAAGGAGATTCGAATACGATGAGTGTGGACGTAAAACTACCCGACCTGGGAGAAGGAATCGATTCGGGTGATATCCTGAACATTCTGGTTGCCGAGGGAGATGTGGTCCGCAAGGACCAGAGCCTGCTGGAACTTGAGACGGAGAAGGCTACGGTCGAGGTCCCCTCGCCCCAGCCGGGGCGAGTGCTCAAGATCCTCGTGGCCCGTGGCCAGACGGTCAACGTCGGCAGTGTGCTGCTGTCGCTGGAGGCCGCGACGGCGTCCGGGCAGCGACCCGATACGACACCCCAACCGAAACCGGCACCGGCTGCCCCGTCCGCCCCCAAGGCCACAACGGAACCGCAGGCGTCCGAAGCGCCGCGTCCGAAGGCCGTCCCCAAGCCATCGATGCCGGTCGAACCGGCAATTACCGCCGAAGTGGAAGCGACCGACTCCGGCAGCAACGAACCGGAGGCGATCCCCACACCCGGCCGGCGCGCCAGCGCGGTACGCTCCCGCCACGAGGGTCCCGTACCAGCCGGCCCCGCCGTGCGCCGGTTTGCCCGCGAGGTGGGCGTTGACCTGTCGGGCGTCCTGGGCTCGGGACCAGGTGGTCGCATCACGCGCGAGGATGTCTTGGAAATCGTGCGAAATTCCCACCGGACCGCCAAGGACAATGGCGGCGCGGCCGACGCCGACGCCCACTTGCCGGGCGAGCCTGCGTTCGATGACTACGGCCCCATCCGACGGGAACCCGCCAGCAAGATCCGCAAGACGATCGCCGCGCGAATGCACGCTTCCTGGTCCACCGTCCCCCGCGTGACGAACTTCGACGACGCGGACGTCACCGAACTCGAGAAAGTACGCCAATCCAGCAAGAACGACTACGCGGCCAGCGGCATCAAGCTGACAACCATGCCCTTCCTGATCAAGGCCGTCTCCATGGCGCTGCGAAAGCACCCGCTCCTCAATGCCGCCTATGCCGCCGAAGCCGGTGAAATCATCTACAAGCGCTATGTGAACATCGGGATGGCCGTGGATTCCCCTCGCGGACTCGTGGTCCCCGTGCTGCGAAACACCGATCAGCTGACCATCGCCGAAATCGCACGACTGGTTGCCGCCACCGCGGAACGCGTCCGGTCCAACAGTTTTGGCCTCGACGACCTGCGGGGCAGTACGTTCACCATCAGTAACCTGGGCGCGATCGGCGGTTCGTACTCCACTCCCATCGTCAATATCCCGGAAGTCGCCATTTTGCTCAGCGGACGCAGCCGCCAGATGCCCGTGGTGGTGGACGAAGAACTGGCCATTCGTCTGATGATGCCCCTCAGCCTTTCCTATGACCATCGACTGGTGGATGGGGCCGCCGCGGCGCGGTTTCTGAACGAAGTGATCGCCTACTTGGAAGCCCCCAGCCGCCTGCTGCTGGCTCCTTAGGCACCTGGGACATGACGCCACGTCTCGGAGGGGTTACCGGAGGCGGCGGCCCAAGAACGGGCCCTCAATTCTGCGATGCCCCGTTCATGACCCGTAACCAGGGATCGCGTCTACGGCGCCTGAACACGGATCCCCAGTGCGTCCGCGACGGGCCGTTCGTGCCCGTCGCTGGGACGATTCAACACCTCCAGCTGTCCGGTTGCGGCGTTCCGCATCACCAGCGTCGTACTCCCCCCACCGTCCAGGTTGATGGCATCCCAGCAGTTGAGCTTCAGCATTTCGTTGCTGAGTTCCGAACCTGACATGCCGACGGACAGGCCCGGTCGACGCCCATCGACCGTCAGCACCACCAAACGGTCGCCCGCCTGGTTCACTCCAATGGCCGTGCGGGGATGGCGTACTTCCATCACGGTTCCTTGCGGGGGCAAAACCTGTCCATCCTGCAGCACGAAACAATTACCGGCCACGATCTGCCTGGCTGTGGCCGCGATCTCGGGCAGCACATCGATGGTCGCGTGCCCGTCCTCGTGGATCTGAAGTGCGGGGCGTTTGTGCGGGGCATCGGTTGACCAAAGCTTGCCGTCGGTCATGGTCCATCCGACCACGCTCGACCAAACTCCACTGTGGTAACCCCGCCTGGCAAAGAGTCCGAGGACCGACGACACACCCCGCTGCTCAGAACGCTCTTCGGGTATCGTCGCCGTATTCGCATCCGCAATCGTGAAGAAACTGGCGTTGATCGCCAGATCAAACCCTTCTCGCTCGGCGATTTGGCGGACCGGCAACAGCGTCGTCTGCCATGGTCCCGCGTCATCCGGGTCCGCGCCGCCCGGTGCCACGCGCACCTGCATGCCCGGGTGCGTCAGCTCCACCGTGACGACAAACAAGTCCACTTCCGGTGTCGCACGTTGGTCGTGCTGCAGGGTGATACCCGGAAATGGCCGCGTGGTGGTGAGCTCCGCAAAGGCGCTAGAAATCCAACACAGGAATAGGCCAAGACCGGCCGCGTGACAGCGCCAGTTCATGTTCGGTACTCAAACAGAAAATGCAGCGAAGCATGTCGGTCGCAGGGGAGCGCCCTGTCCATGCAGCCGTACCATAGTATGATACTCGGGAAGAAGTCCAGTCGGATGTCCATGGTATCTCCTTCCCACCCCGGCACGACGCACGACGATGTACCCTCCCGACGCCCTGATGAGATCCTTGGTGGGCACTTAGGAAGGCAATTGTCGCACCTGGTTTGATCCAGACACGCTCGATCGCCTCCCCTATCGATACCGAGCGCCTCACGCCTCACATCGGCCAGGCGGGCCGGTGTTTCCATCTTCCAGGGCCGAGACACCGCTCCAGCGGCGGGTCGCCACAACTCCACACACCACGAGGCAGACGAACGCCAACAGGGAAATGACGATCGACGTGGTATAAAAGAAGGGCAACATGTCACTTCGTACCGTAAGAAACTCCCGCCCCAGCAAGATGACCACGTATCCCAAGTAACCAATCGCGTCAGCAACGTACAAGACAAATCCCACGTTCGCTCGATCGCGGGTCATGGCGATCAGCCGCTCGAAAAGCGTCGTGTGCACCGTCACATAGGGGAGGTACAGCCCAATCCCCACCATGACCAGTACGCCGAAGGGACTGAGGAGCTCGATTTCCCACAACGGCCAGGCAACCAGCACCAAGACTACCCCCAGCAGTGACACACCAATCGCCGCCAGAAACGCCGCAAGGTTGTTACGGATGAGGAAGCCGAGACTGGCGATCAACACGGCCGTGAAGCCCACCACGAGCTCGGATGTGGCAAACTGCTTCGGCCTGGGGACCTCTCCCAATCCACGCCACAGCTCAGGCAAGAAATCCGATCGCAGTGTCCGCAAGATGGTAATGCCCAGATGCAGCAGCACGAGACAGCCCATCACAACCGCATAGCGTCGCAGGAAGGTGGATCGGTCTTGCGGCGTCATGGGGACGCGCAGACTTCGAAGCTGTTCGTCCAGGGGATCCGGCGGCCGAATCCGGGAAAGCATCGCCACGAAGACGAGGAGCGGCAGGGTGAACAGCAACGCCACCAGGAACGGCATCCAGAATTCCCCCACGCCTCGCTGCAAGACCCAGGCGCCCACGGCCTTCACGGCGCCATCCGCCACGATGAAACTCGCACACAGCCCCGCAGTCAGAAGCTCGGTCGTGCGGCGGCCCTCCAGGTACCCCAATACCAGTCCAAAGATCATCCCCAAGGCCAGTCCATTGAAGAACAAGAACACGACACTCCACGAAATGGGGCTGGTACCAAACCCAACCCACGTCAGCCCCGCGATGGCGGCCAGAACCAGGATGGCCCTCGCGCGACGGGTCGGCGGCATTTCCGCGATCAGCTTGATGCCCACAAACTTGGATACCATGTACCCAAGGACCTGGACCGCCACGGCCACGGCCTTGAAACTGGCACCCATCCACGTCAGGTCCTGAAACGTTGCCACGGTGATCGGTTTGCGAAACGCATACATGCAGAAATAGGTACCGAAGGCAGCCACAATCGACCAGCAGGCCGCTTGCCACTCGCCGCGGGAAGCTTGGGACTCAGGCAGGGAGGAGGCGACAACGTGAGTCGAATCGGCGCTCATGGTCCGTTTCGCAGGCTGGTGTGTTTCTGATGCCAGGTTCATGCGCACACTGCGCCCTCAGCGGCTCGTTGAGTCGCCATCTATACCGGGCGATTCATCGTTTGCCAATGCGCAGTATCGGATTTCCGATGGATTTGCAACTCGTTACGATACCTCGACATACCGCGGGCTCGAAAAAAATCGTCTTCTCTCCCAGAAAGCCGTGAGATACATTGGCCCCCAGTGGTGCCAGTTGCAAGTGACCCAACGCGGGGGACGAGAACCATGTCGCAGCGCCAATCCCAAAGGCGAGGATTTACGTTAGTAGAGCTACTGGTCGTGATTGCCATCATCGGCGTCTTGGTGGCACTTCTCTTGCCAGCAGTCCAGGCAGCTCGGGCCGCTGCGAGAAGGATCCAATGCCGAAATCAATTGAAACAGGTGGGACTGGCTACCCATGTGCTGCACGACGCGAATAAGGTCCTTCCCCCGGTCAGCCCGATGGGAGCTGACGAATTCATTACCATTCCGGGCCCTTACCGAGGGGCTCAAGGCTTTACGCCGTTCGCCTGGCTGCTCCCCTATCTGGAAGAGACCTCGCTGTACACCGCCTCGGCACGCAATGGGATCCGCAGTGTGAGGACGCTTGTCTCCGGTGAATCGCAACTGGGGTTCATGCCGATCACGACCTATCTTTGCCCGGACGAACCCAGTCCCTCGGGTCAGACACGGCACGGGGCAACCGAACGGGGCGGAGCCTTCCGATGGGCGATCGGCAATTATGCCTTGAACTACCTGGTCTTCGGACGCCCCAATGCCACGACCCTGGCAGCCCGACTGCAGGGCGCCACCCGGCTGGCCATGCTCAAAGACGGTACATCCAAGGTCATCGTCTATGCGGAACGATTCGGCACCTGCACGAGTTCGTCCGATCCCAATTCCGACACGACGTCTTGCAACCTCTGGGCAGATGCTTTCAGCACCTGGCGGCCCACGTTCTGTATTAACAACTTCGAGCAAGACCCGGTGACGACGGGCTACACCCCCTGCCTGAAATTCCAAGTCACTCCCCGCTGGTTGGGGGAATGCGATCCCGCACGGGCCCAATCGCCACACCACGGCGGTATGAATGTGTGCATGGGAGATGGCAGCGTTCAATCCGCCGACGCGGGGATGGATGACCTCGTCTGGTCGGCCGCCTGTGACCCCCGAGACGGCAACGTGGTGGGCGACCCCTTCTGAATAGGCTCGCAACTTGATCGATACCCACCGGAAACGGAAGCGAGGGCTGGGCGATTCCCCTCGCCTACGCTTCGGGCGACGTGGTAGCCAATGCTCCACCGCGGACCTACGCCGCCAGATCCGCCAGCTCGACAAGCAAGAGCCCTCTTGGAGGCATATCCAAGCAGTGCAGGAGACCGCACTCCAGAACAGGGCATGCCGTTACAATTCCACCTGAATCCCCACCTCGATGACCTGTTCCGACGGCAGGTGAAAGTAATGGGTGGCGGTCTGCGAATTCCTGGAAAGCCAAATGAAGAGATGTTCACGCCAGCGGGCCATCCCGGGTCGCGTCGTTGCCAGCAGCGTCTCGCGACCAAGGAAATAACTGATCTGGTCGACATCCAGATTCAGTTTATCATCGCGGAGTTGGCGCAGGTCGCGTGGAATATTGGGAGCATCCATAAAGCCATAGCGCAGTGTTGCCCGAAAAAATCCTTCACCGACTTCTTCGACTTCAAACCGTTCCCTCGGCGGGACACGCGGCTGCTCCGCCGTCTCCACCGTCAGCACCAGCACGCATTCGTGGAGGATACGGTTGTGAGTATAGTTGTGGCGCAGGGCCGGCGGCGTCCCGATCGGATTGCCCGATAGAAAGACCGCCGTACCGGAGACGCGGGCCGGTTTGTCGTTGAGCACATTGGCGAGAAACAGCTCCAAGGGAACGAGGCGTTCCCGCAGCCGCTTCCCCAGCAGTTGTCGGCCCGCCATCCAGGTGGACATGCACGTGTAGAGCACTGCGGCTACCAGGAGCGGAAACCAGCCGCCATGCCAGATCTTGGCGATGTTCGCGAAAAAGAAGAGCAACTCCAACGCAATGAAGCCACCCGTGACACTGAGCGCCAGCGTCAGACTCCACTTCCATTGCTGCGTGACGAGCTCAAAGAATAAGAGTGTCGTAATCACCATCGTGCAGGAAATCGCCACTCCATAGGCAGCAGTCAGGTTGATGGATGAGCCGAAGCCGATGACCAGGCCGATGCAGGCAGCCATCAACACCCAATTCACCGTCGCGACATAGATCTGTCCAATTTGATTCGGCGACGTGTGATCGATCTTCATTCGCGGACTGAAACCAAGCTGGACAGCCTGCAGGGTGAGGGAAAACGCCCCCGTAATGATGGCCTGGGAGGCCACGCTGGCGGCCGCTGTCGCCAGTACCACCAGCGGTATCAACGCCCACTGGGGCGCCATGGAATAGAATGGATTCTCGGCCCCCGAGGCATCACGCAGCAGATAGGCACCCTGGCCAAGGTAATTCAAGAGCAGGGCCGGCATGGCGACGACGAACCAGGCCATTCGGATGGGGTGACGACCGAAATGCCCGATATCCGCATACAACGCTTCACCACCCGTAACCACCATGAAGACACCACCGAGGACCGTAAACCCCGCCCAGCCATTGTGCCAGAAAAACGATGCTGCGTACCACGGATTGATGGATGCCAATATGGACGGTCGTTGTGCCAACTGCACCAGACCCAGGATCGCCATCGTGGCGAACCAAACTAACGTGATCGGGCCGAACAAGGCACCCACTCGAGCCGTGCCACGCGACTGAACGAGAAACAATGCGACGAGGATGCCTATGGCAATGGGCTGCAAGAAACGTTCGAAGGCGGGAGTCGCGACATTCAGCCCCTCCACCGCGCTCAAGACCGTGATCGCGGGAGTAATCATCCCGTCGGCGTAGAGCAAAGCCGCACCAAATAATCCCATCATCATCAGTGCGGCGGGACGCCCCGAAGTCGCGCTCCGAACATGGGTCACCAGGGCAGTGAGCGCCAGGATCCCTCCTTCCCCTTGATTGTCGGCTCGCAAGATGAACGCCAGGTACTTGACGGAAATGACAAGCGTGATCGACCAGACAATCAACGAGAGAATCCCAAGGACATTCTCGGGGGTCACCCCGATGCCGTGGGTACCGGAAAAACACTCACGCATCGCATAGAGAGGACTGGTCCCAATGTCGCCAAAGACGACGCCCAGTGCTGCCAGTGACACCTTGGCCATGGTGTCCGACTGGGGGTGGGGCGAGGGGGAACTTGCCAGAGGGACCGCAGATGGGTCCGTTACCGTTTCCATGGGGTGTCAGAGTCTCCGAGTTTCCACGAATGCCCGCGGCACGCGATCGTGCGAGCAACCATCGAGATCGCACATCGACGATTGCACCCAATCGATTACGTACTATCATTTCCAGCTACCGGTTTGGCAAGGACCTTCCTGCCGACTTCGCGCAAACGGCCATGTCGAGCCCCAGAGTCCCAAGCGGGTGGACTATAATCTGGCGGACCCTGGTATGGTCGATTCTTGGTGGTCAGGACCCGAAACATGGCGGAACATGATGCACATCGCGAGCTCCTCCAGCGCATCCTGGCCACCCTGGAGAACTCGCGTCAACAGAACGGCCTTGATTTGCTGCTGGCGATCCTCCTGTCGGTAACCGCCCTCGCCTCCACCTGGTGCGCTTACCAGTCACAGTTGTGGAACGGCACGCAGCTGGTCACCTTGGCTGACGCGGACATTGCCACGCAGCGGTCCAACGAGAAGACGCTGGCCGCCACCCTCCGCAAGACGATGGATGCCCTGATCTTGTTCCAATACCTGGATGCGCGGCAGCGGGACAATAACGACTGGGCCGAGGTGATTCACCGAGGCATGCCTGCAACCATGCGAGAGGCCGTCGACGCCTGGCTACTTCTCGACCCCGTGAATAACCCAGATGCTCCACCCCCCGGCAAGTTGGCGCAGTATGTGCTGGCCGAAGGCCAGGAGGCCGAACAGGCGCGGCAGCAGGCAACTGCCCTGCGGGCCAAGGCGCAGCGGGCCGGACATCATGGCGACGACTATGTGCTGCTGACCATGCTCTTCGCACTGGTTCTGTTCTTTGGAGGTATCGCCTGTACCGTTCAACCCGCCAGACTGCGCTGGGGACTTACGATCGTGGCCTGCCTTCTTTTCGTCTTTACCGCGTTTCGACTCGGCTGGGTGCCCGTCTGCACGGCCTAAAGGAACCCCGTCGCAGATCCCGCCACGCGCAGCCGTTCACGATAGTAGCCGTCTCGCTCCTCGAAATGAGCAACTGGGTGCGTCGATCCGATCCTTTGGCATTCGGGTGGAGCTTCGTCTCGCGGAGCGAGACGACTACTTTGAACGGCTACCCACATCGACAGTCGTCCACAATTCGGGAAACCATCGCGTTGCAACGTCATCATGGGACAACCGAGCTCCTCACGCATCCATTCACCCTATCCCACGATCCGCCTGTTGGGCTGTCGTGATCGGTCACCGCTTACGATTCCGATTGCGACCTCCTGCGTGCGAACGCTCTGGTCCAGTGGCCGAAAGTCCAGCCTATCAGGCAGACCAACAGGCTAACAGGTTCCGGCACGACACTCGTCGAGTCGGAGGATTGGAACTTGTAGGAATTCCAGATGCCAAAATCCGATCCGTCCACGGACCCGTCCACGTTGAAGTCACCGGAACACCAGGCGGCGGTTGTCGAGAACTTGCTGGCATTCCAGATATTGAAGTCCGAACCATCCACGGATCCATCCAGGTTTGCGTCTCCCAACAAGTAGGCATTGCCACTTGCCAGATTGGCGGCCCCGGCGGCGGACAGCCAGGCATCACGATCGGCCGTGTCCACCCGATGGTCACCCGTCAGATCAAACGGACCGGAATGGGTTCCCGCCACGATTTCCGCCACCAGGCCATCGATGTCCACGCAATCATAGTCACCATCCCCGTCGAAGTCGGCAGCATCCGCGTAAATCGCCGACCACGCCAGTCCGTAGCGCTCCTGGTTCAGATCGCTGTAACGGTCGAAGAGTTCTCCATACCAGCGGACCCGCAGGGCATACTCGCCGTTGCCAGGCAACGAGAACGAGAAGTGCTCGGCGTTATTGAATCGACTGCTGGATTCACTGATCAGTTCCGCGGGTTCACCGTCGATAACGCTCCAGAGTTCCAGATTCAAGTCGTCGTAGCTGTCGTCGGAGGCGGTGGCATTCGAAATGTAGCGACGATCGCGGAACCAGTTGACGGTCGCCGTCAAGGTGGATCCACCCAAGAGGGGATCGTCAAAGTAGTAGTCATTCGTGGCCTGATCGGTAACCTGTCCGAGATCCCAGCCGATGTCCTCCACAGACCCCAGATCACCGCTCAGCATGTCGGGCACATCCGTCGTGCCCCCCAGAAACTGGTCGAACGCCGCGTGAAGGTCCATCCGTCCCGTTCCCACAAAATTGTCGAGACCCTGCGTGGTGATCACTCCGCCGTGTCCGTTGGGATGTGCCGCCTGACCATTTTCCCAGCCGACGGTCTTGCGTGCCGAATTCATCAGCACGGCTTTCATCACTCGAGCGTCGCGGGCACCATTGTTGGCAGCGAAGGCGGAGTAGCTGGCGTCGTACAGCAGTGCCGCTCCGCCAGCCACGGTCGGGGAGGCGAAACTGGTACCTGCAAACCCCCCCTTTCCGTAATAGTCCGGTCCACCCGCGGGTCCAATTGGAGGCCCCGTGGGGCCAGGTCCATCCACATTGAGGTTGTCCGTGGTCCCGTTTCCGCCCGTTTCACCGCCGTACCACGCGGTTGTCAGCCATTCACCGGGCGCGGCGATATGGACCACCTGCCGGACCGCGGCGATCGTTCCATTGACCGGGTCGGCGTAGTCGTTTGGACCGGCACTGGTAAAACTGGTCGGGGTGTCGTAAGTCGGGTCCGGTCCCAACGCGCCGACGCTCAGGAGGTTGTAGCCTGCTCCGGGCGAACCGACCGTATTGGGGGCTGGTCCGGAGTTTCCCGCGGCGACGACAAAGAGTGTCTGGGGACTGGAATTGGAGATGCCATCCAGCCCCATGATAATTGCACCCACGGCGCTCGGATCCTCGTACCCCCAGCTGCTATTGATCACGTCCGCACGTCGACCAGCGCTGTTCACCCCCACGCTGAATGCGCGCCGGTATTGATCGAAGAGAGCAGAGTAATAGATTGAGAAGTTGCCCGCGTACCGCTCTCCGTTGAACTGCGCGGCGATCGCCCCACTATAGAGCTGGGCATCGGGCGCGAGACCTTCCTGATATGCCCCGGGATTGGCCCCACCCGGCCGCCCCGCGAGCATCATCCCCACCGCCGTGGCATGCAAGTCAACTTCGTTAATCGACTGCGGATGATTGGGGATCTGCAGCGCATGGGTCAACGTTTCGTGTCCGGTCCAGATATGACCGGCTTCAATATTGGCGATCACTGCATTGGTACCAGTGTATCCCTGGTTGTAAAAGGTGCTGGCGCCAAGGAGTGTGTTGATGTCGGTTCCGCTGACTGGCCCGGGGCCGATCGCAATTTCTCCCCCCCCCACGTAGTTGTTGCGGCCTTGAACCACCGCGTTCGGATCGAACTCGATGGACCAGGGGGACTTCCGGTTCGGGTCAAATTCGCCGGCATTGACTACGGCACAAAGTGCCATCATCACGCCGATAACCGCCGAAATCACCGTCACGAACGCGGGACGGGGCCGAGGCATGACCATTTTGCGAGTTGTCATCGTGTGCTCCTTTCCCAAAACCAATTACCGACCGTGCGAATGGACCCATGGCGAGTCGACCAACCCAATCGACTGAGAATCTGGTGCGACGAACCAAAGTGGCGACGCATCCAGATAGGCAGTACGACCTTTGCCCAACGACTGGCGATTCGCCGCATGCTTCATGAGCTAGTGCGAGAATTCGGAGCGATATGCCTCAGGGGCCAGATGGTCGTGGTTCGCTCCGCGAACAAGACGATTGGGAAGAACGCACCCAAACCACCTCCCCGTGATCCTCTCGGATCGACCTCAAGGCATCCATCGTCGAGTTCTTCAATCCTCGCGTTTCCGGGACCGGGATCGGCGCCTGTCGAACAAGATTGCCAGGCCGATGCCGAACGTCTCGAGCGCGCATGACTCGGGTACGGCCGTGGCGGCCTCGAATGCGTAGGCCGCCGAATTGCCCATCTCCTGCACGAGGATATGGAAGTCCTCGAAGTCTACAACGCCGCTGTAGTTGAAATCGCCGAAGGCGGGGCCGGTCAAAGTCTGCTTCCGGTGCGACTTCCAGATCGCGAAGTCGACCAGGTTGATCCTGCCGTCACCGTCGGCGTCGGAACGAAGAAGGAAGGGGATGCCGATCGACCTGGACTGCCCTGGGCCGAACAGCAGACCATCGGCGATCGCTGCCTCGGAGAGCAGCTCCGCTGTGGCCGACGTCTCGTAGAACAACTCCTCCTGCTGTTGGAAACTATCCCAACCCTCGGGCAAGAGCTCGACACCCCCTTCGCCGCGGGTGACGGAGTACGACAACAAGACGACCGGATGATCGACGGAAGTATTGACAAGGGAAGCGGCCCCCCCCGGACCGTGTTGCAAAGCGATTTCGCTGGCAAGCGATGGGACGCACATCAAGATCGGGGCCGCGGCGACAACCGCGATCCGGAGCCATGAAGCGGTACGGCATAAGCCATCCGGTTTTTCACGTTGTTTGTGGTACCGGAGGGCTCGCGGGCTTAGCCATGAAGCGGTACGGCGCGAGCCGTCCGATCTTTCACGTTGTCTGTAGTACCGGAGGGCTCGCGCCCTTAGCCATGAAGCGGTACGGCGCAAGCCGTCCGATTTTTCACGTTGTCTGTAGTACCGGAGGGCTCGCGCCCTTCCGCTACAGGAACGAAAGCGCTCCATTGTGCACACGCTGAGTCCTGCAATCAGAAGGAGGAATGCCGCCAGCTCGGAGACGGCCGTGACGGTAACGTCGCCAGTGGTATAGAGGTTCGAAAGGTCGTCTTGTCCATACTTCATGGCGCACGCTCCTCCTGCTAATCGACCAATAGCGGATCGACCGCACCAATCGACTAAGAATCTGGCGCCACGAACCAGAACGGCGCCTCATCCAGACAGGCAGCACGATCTTTGCCCGTCAACTGGCGATTCGCTAACCTGGTCGACGGCGGGCAATGGTCATGGTTCGGCCCCTGACGGGCCTCCTCGAGTCAGTGCGAGAGTTCGCAGCGATTTGCCTCATCGCAGGGAGTTTCACGCGCCCGTCCCCATAAGATCCGCTTGATGATCAACCCAAAGCGCAAATCGGAATAGCAGGAAAAGGTCCGGGGACGGTGTTGAGTAGAGGTAGAACAATTGTCCTCAATTGTTTTCTGTGGGCAGGAAGCATGGAAGCGCGGAACCATTGAGGACAATGGTTCTACATAGAGGGACCGAGAATTGGGATTAATTCCGTTCCGCAATTTCGTTTGTTTCTTGCCGCTCGGTAATGCCGAGCAGGTCGGCGGCTTCCTGACGGAACCGGCCCAATTCGTTGCTCTGGGAGGCTTCTTTTTCCGCCCACGCGACGGCCTTGTCGTACCACTTGCGGGCTTCGTCCTTGTGACCAAGCTGCCAGTGAGCCATCGCCAGAAAGAACCAGTCGAATGAGTCACCGCCACGCCCGTGCTCCATCGACTTCTCGAGCGCTTCGATCGCGATGCTCCAGTCACCTGCACGGTACTGCGCGACACCGAGCGTATTCCAAATACTCCCGTCTTTGGGTGCCGCAGCGACAGCCTTTTCGGCCAGCTCGACGGCAGTCCGCAGTTCTTGAATCGTCGGCTTGCGTGACGTCACCAGCGACCATGCCATTTCATTCTGTTCGCGTGGGTTTTTCGAAGCGAGCTTGGCAGCCATTGCAAGATCGGCTGCCGCCTTGTCCAATTGGGCCCGTTGTGAGTAGAGTCGGCTGCGTGCGTACCAGTTTTCCCAGTACTGCGGGTTGAGGTCGATCGCCCGGGAGTAATCCACGTCGGCCTTCTCGAGTTGTTCCAGCACTTCGTAGGAGCGCCCGCGCCTTAGCCGCTGACCCGGGTCTGTGTCGACAATTTCGATTGCCGCGGTGTGGTCGGCAATCGCTTTTCGATGCTCTCCGAGCATTAGGTGCGCATAGGCTCTCTCGTTCCAGTACCAGCGGTTTGTCGGGTCTAAGCGGATCGCTTCGGAGTAATCTTCGACGACCTTTTCCAGCTGGCCCTTACGCAGGTAGCAATTTCCGCGTAGCTCCCAGATCTCGGCTCGTCTTGGGTCATTCTCGATCGCCCAAGAAAAGTCGGCGATTGCTTTGTCAAGTTCGCCCGAATCGCGATAAAGAGTGCCCCGGTAGAAGTGAAGGTCGGAATCGTCAGCCAGTTTCTCCAGGCGCATGATCGCCTGGCGGTAGACTTGCGCTGCTTCTTGGTGCCGATCAGTCTTATTCAGGAGATCAAGCAACCTCTTGTTGTAGGCGGACACCATGGGAAAGTCCGACGCCAATGCCCTGTAGCAATCGATCGCTTGCCCGTATGCGGCCTTGGCCTTTTCCGCGTCCCCCTGGTCCCGGTAGGCATTGCCCTGTCGAACATATATCGATGCATTTTTGGACCTTTCCCAGGGATCAGGTAGTCCAACAAGGGCCGCGGCTCGGCCCTGAATCTCGCGCAGCCGCTCCACTTGTACTTCGTCCATCCAGTCGATGGATTTTTCGTCCATCCAGTCGATGGATTTATAGAACCAATGCCGTGCGATGCTCTGGTTGTCCAATTGCCAGTGCGCCATCGATAGGTACAGCCATTGCCAGGCACTACCACCCAGGTTATTGCAATTGTCAAATGCCGTGACAGCCTCATGCCATCGCCCAGAGTTAATTAATTCCACTCCCAGCCAATGCCAGGTGTGTACATTCGTGGGGTCTGCATCGATTAAGTCTTTCGCCCGTTTGATCGCTGGGTTCGGGCTTTGTCGCCAAAGTTCCTGGGCCCTGCGCAGTGCCGCATCTGATGCTTGTTTGGGGCCGATTTGCCGCAAATGCATTCCAAGTGCGTTATAGGCGGAAGCGACTTCTCGGTAACCTGGCAGGTTCGGATTGTCGGCCGAGAATTTTTCGACACCCTCGAGTCGCTCAATTGCTCGAAGGAGGAGTTGTCGGGTTCGACTTACGTTCTCCACGGTCTGGTTAACGCGCAGTTGCAACGCGCTGGAAACTCGAGTCCCGGTTTCAATGACGAGCGTTCTGACCCAATCCTCCTCGAAAGATCTCGCCATAGCATCCTCGATCAAGTCAATCGCGACATCGAAGGCCGCCAGGGACTCGTCCATCCGATTTGCGCGGGCAAGCGATTCGGCGAGACTCAATTGGGCCCGCGAACGCTCCTCCGCGTACGTCGAGTTTGCAGGCTCTTCGCGTGCCAATTCCGAGGCGATCGTTGCGGCCGTTCGGAAGTAATCGATCGCCTCGTCAATCTTCCCTTGCTTGACGTTGATCTCCGCAACTTGGCGATAGGTGGCTGCCTGCGTCAGCCGCTGGGACCGACTTTCGCGCGGGCCAGCCACGCCCTTCTGAAAGGACCTGATCGCGTCACGAAGTTCTCGCTCGAGTGCATCCTGAGCCAAGCGGACGGAACGATTGGCCGGCGAGGTGTCGGCAGGTCGGTTCGTTGTGCTGGCTGTATCTTCGGGCTCGCGCTCCTCGACCTCAGGGCCCGCGGCGTCTTCCTGGGCGCTTATCACGCGATCCAGTTCTTGCTGGAGGTCCGCAAAGCCGCCCGAGAAATCTGCCCCATAGTAATGGCGGAATATTTCCAGCGCCTGCCGAAATGCAGCTTCGGCCTCGCGGTATTTTTGGCGATCGCGCAAGACTCGCCCCAAATCGGCCAGGCCATAGGCCGTTTCGGGATGCTGGCTGCCGTGAACGCGCCGATGCATGTCGACGGCACGCCGGGCCCATTGCTCGGCCTCCGCGTGATTACCCTGTTTGGACATGAGCGGTGCATGCCGGTGAAGCATGTTCGCCAATTCGGGATACTCGGTCCCCTCTTCCTGGGCAATTGACAATGCTTCCTCCACGAGGGACTGTTCCTCGGAATACAAAACTCGAGCCTCGGCCGGGTTGTCGGGATATTGCACACGCATCGCCAGTTGGAGCTGCAGAATCCAGAGGGCTTTTGCGAGTGGCCGTCCAGAAACTCCGGACTTGCGATAAATAGATATTGCTTCGCGAACGGTACGCTCGGCGTCAGCATCTCGCTGCTGTTCGGCAAGATTTTGGGCATACTCGACGAGTATGTCTGCGTAATTTGCATCGTCTGTCCCACCAATGCGTTGCCGCATGGCGAGCGCTGCTTCGAACTGCGGCGCCGCCAGATCGAAGAGACGTAGTCGGCGGTACGCGTTGCCGATCGTGGCGCGAATGTCGGCCTCCACGTCCCGTTGGCCCACCAATTGATCCGCCAAACTGCTGGAGAAGTCATCCAGAAGCTGTCGAACCGTGTAATCAGGGCCCTTCGCCTGATCGGGACTCGCCGATTGAAGGGCCGACTGCAGCAATTCACTGATCGCAGTGGCCTTGGCCGCTTCGGCGGCCGAAATTTGCGCCTGTTTGCGTGCTTGAACGAAGCCCGCGGTCGCCAAGGCAAGTCCGACAACCAATGCCAGGATGACAGCCGAGCCGGCCGCGACGCCGACTTTGTTGCGGTGGACGAGCTTCTTTACGCGGTAGGCCACCGACGGCGGGCAAGCCTGCACCGGCTCATCATGCAGGTAGCGCTCTACATCTCGGGCCAAGCTGCTGGGCGTTTCGTAGCGACGGTTGCGGTCCTTTTCCAGACATTTCATCACGATCCAATCGAGCTCGCCGCGAACGGCCTGTACAAGGCGGCGAGGGTCGGTGCCGCGGTGGTCTGCGACA